>ERZ1106931.755-NODE-755-length-18031-cov-17.139519_pt1 | contig 18031 bp, 7 predicted proteins | sample MGYA00403664_ERZ1106931 | MGnify/ENA primary metagenome ERZ1106931 (study PRJEB35170, sample SAMEA104062435) | human gut metagenome | biome: human gut; feature: human-associated habitat; material: faeces | place: Denmark | collected 2012-06-29 ... | reverse complement strand
GGATAAAAATATATATCGTCAAATTCGAATGAACGATAATATAGCTTTCAATAGATTTTTTATAATTATGGGCAGCACTTAGGTTCCGCCTTTTTCTTTTGTTATTTATTATTTTTTTGATGATGAAACAGTTTTCTTATGTTTACAATAATAGCCTTATAAATTATAATTAAAAATGTTTAATTATAATTTATAGTGTGAATAAGAGAGGGTTATTATGAAACGCATGTGTAAAGCGAAATTATCCTTAGCAATTGCCCTGACGATTGCTAGTTCTGTAGGTCAGTATGCAATGGCGGGGAGTACATTAGTTACTTCACCTACTGGTGCACATATTACTGCAAATAACGGTGGGAAGTTTACGGCTGGTGCAATGACAAACAAAGTATCTACGATTGAGGCAGATACTGGTAGTACAGTTACTATTGATAGAGCCGTGGCTAATATTGGCCATGATAATAAGCCTTTTATTAGCAGTAAAGGTGGTAGTACTGTTACTCTTAAGGAAGGCGTTTATGATGTTCATACTATGAGCACTCCTATTGCAGTAGCTCAAGGTGGTACTATTAATATTGGTGTAGACGGTAATACAGGCAATTTTATCGGCAAGGACTTATCTTTAGTAGGTGATGTTATTGTTAAAAGCGATCCAAATCATGCGTCTGAGATTAATATTGGTATTGATGGTAAATTGTCACTATGGGATGGTTTAGCATTTAATTTAGCTGATAAAGATGCTAAATATCCAAGCCATATTAATGTATTTCTTGGCGATTATGGTTATTGGGATCATTTCTACCAAGCTGGTTTACATGAAGGAAATTTAAGTGGTAGTACGCAACCTAGCCATGTACATAAACTTGTAGGCTCCAAGAATCGTAACTATGTGAATGCAGTAATTCAACATGAGTACAATGAAATTCATATCGATAAGTTAGAAGGTCATGTAAACTTCTTTTACGATATAAATGATGAGTATGACGCTCCAGAAGATCCAGCAAATACAACACCAACAAAAATCTATAATGGTTTGACTCCAGAGTCTTTCTGGGGGGGAGATATTCATATTACAAGTGCGGCACCTAATGCGTACGCCCATGTATTCTCTAGTCAAAAAGGGCTTGATGTATCTTCTGAGGATAATGTAAATAAAATTTTAGATAATTTGGCTCACAAGGTGTATTACCATAATTATGTAAATGGTGAAAGAAACCTTCAAGGTACAGTAGGTATTGCTTCTAATGGTGCTGAATCTGCACGCTTTAAGGTATTGACTGAAAGTTATGCTAAAGAAGGCGCTATTACTTGGCAAGCAGATAAAGATGGTCAAGGTAAATATGTATATGGTGAAAATAAACCAACACCGAAACCAGAAGTAAAACCAGAGCCAGCTCCAGCGCCTAAGCCGGAAGTTAAACCGACTCCTAAACCAGAGGTAAAACCTACTCCAAAACCTGAGGTTAAGCCAGCACCTAAACCAACTCCAAAACCAGAAGTAAAACCAGAGCCAGCTCCGGCACCAAAACCAGAGGTGAAACCAACACCGGCTCCGAAGCCAGAGGTGAAACCGGTTCCAGCTCCAACGCCTAAACCTGAGAACAACGGTCATATTCATGTTGTGTTAGGTGATTTTGATACTCCTCATATGCGCGGCGCTCGTTCTGCCATCATGAGTAATATCAACGGTTGGAGAACATTGACAGATAATATATATCGTCCACGCGTATTGCAACAAGGCGAACCAACAGGTATTTGGGCTCGCGTTGGGGGCGGTAAATACAGCTTCAATGCAAAAGGTATCGACACAGATACAACGTATACACGCATTCAAGGTGGTTACGATGCTAAAACAGGTAGCGGCTGGACTGTAGGTGGTCAAGTATCCTACCTTCGCGGCAACGATGACTTCGTATTCAACGGCTCTGGTAAAGAAAAAGCCTTTGCTGTTGGTGCGTACGGCTTGAAAGATCTTGGCAACAACCAATACATCCACATTGAGTCTCAAGTAGGTCGTACATCTAACGACTTCACAGCTCGTAATGAAATTGGTGAAAGCCTTTCTGGTGAAACTAAAGCGAATGCTTTCACAATTGGCGCACGCTACGGTAAAACTGTGAAATTCCAAAATGGCACGTACATTGAACCACAAGCACAATTGAGCTACACTCACTTCGGTGGGGATAGCTTCAATGCAGGCAGCATGCATGTAAATCAATCTGGTGTGAGCAGTACAGCAGGTGGTATTGGTCTTGAAATTGGTAAAACATTCGGCGCAGGTAACATTTATACTCGCGTTGGCGTGAACCATGCCTTCTCTGGTACAGTGAAAACTGCGTACACAAGTGGTGCTACTACTAAATACATATCCGAAGACATGAAAGGTACTTGGACAGATCTAGCATTCGGTGGCCGCTATGGCTTCAATGCAAACAATAGTATCTTCGCTGATATTAGCACAGGTCTATCCGGTGACTATAAAGCTGGCTGGTCTGTAAATGCAGGATTTACACATAAATTCTAATATAATAGTTACTATATAAAAGTATATGGTGATAAGTACTATATAAATATATAGTGCTCATAAAATAAAAGAGTCCCATGTATTGGATGTAACTATCATATATCGTCAAATACGGATACATACTATATAGTGTTTACTAATAACAGGCAGTGATCTAGTCACTGCCTGTTATTTTTATACTCTAGTTTTATAACTCATCTATTAATATTTTAAATAATTTTAAATAAAATTCACAAAATTCATTTACAATTCACTAAAAATAGTGTAATATTTTAAACATATTTTAAAAGTGTTAAATGTGAGTTCTTAATAAAGTGAGTATATATCTATCTTTTCATATAAATAAAGACTAATAAATCAATTCTCAGATATATATTTAACTATGAAGGAGCTTTCACAATTGTGATTGTATTGTAAGTGAAGTATTGGTTGAGGTGTAAGAGGATGAGAGCAAGAAATAAATTTTTATTATCTGCTGTTATGATGACTTTATTGTCATCTACGATGGCCATGCCTAGTACATGGGCTGCAGCAGGTCTTAATTCCGATGGACGTATTTTTGCAACTACTGCAGAGAGTAAATTTGAAAGTACAGGTGATACGACTGCGAATGGTGTAGTCGCATCTGATGGTGGTCAAGTTACAATTGGCTCTTTGGATACGCCTGATGCATCTCAATTGCCTAAACGCTATCGTCAACCAGCTTTCATTACAGGCATGCTAAATAACAGTTCCATTCAAGTGGATGGCGGGATTATGGACGTGACTACTGCACCATGGAAGTCTCCATATCCAGTAGCGTTTGCATATAATAGTAAAATTAATCTTGGCATTGATGATGCGGGTACTGTAAAACACAAAGTATTTAATATGCAAGGTGATGTGCTGGTATCTGATAAAATGATGCCTCCTCATCAAGAACAGCAACCATCTGTGATTAATATCGGTCTAGGCCGCGCTCATAACAGTCCTAACCAGTTTTCCGGTAAAGCTGTGAACACCTTAGAGGATAAAGGTGGCGAAATCAACATGACCTTTGATGGTGGCATGTGGAGCCATGATAGCATGGGCGGCTTGGAATCTTTCAAAATTGATGGTAAAACAGAACGTAGTAGTATTAACAACCTCACAGGTACTCGTACGCGCGAAGGTTTCAGCCGTATTTCCCAAGATTCTCGCAGCGACATTCATGTGAATAAACTAGATGGCCATATTAATGTTATATATGATATGAGCGATGGTACTGGTTTAAACTTCTCTAAACAAGGTTCTAAGAAAAATGGTCTTGATCCAGCTGACATTGAGGGTGGTAACTTCATCGTAAAATCCGCTGCAGCTGGCTCTGGCGTATATGGCTATGTAACAGGTGATCATCTCGATACTTCTTCTGAAAGCAATGTAAACAAGATTTTAGATAACTTAGCCCACAAATTCTATTATGAAAACTATGTAAACGGTGAAAGAAACCTTTCTGGTACTGTATCCATCGCTTCTAAAGGCATCGTGTCTAGTTACAAAAAAGCGTTGACTACAGACCAAAAAGAAGGGGCTATTACATGGAAAGATGGTAATGGCCAAGGCTCCTATGTGGTGCCAGAACCAAAACCTACACCGACTCCAGATCCTAAACCAGTTACACCTGTAACTCCAGATCCAAAACCAGTTACACCAGTGACTCCGGATCCTAAACCGGTTACACCTGTGACTCCGGATCCTAAACCAGTTACACCTGTAACTCCGGATCCAAAACCAGTTACACCAGTGACTCCAGATCCAAAACCAGTTACACCTGTAACACCAGCACCTACACCAGTAAATCCTAGTCCTGTTGTTCGTGGCGCTTATGATACACCTCATATGCGTGGTATTCGTTCTGCTGTAGTAGGAAATATCAACGCTTGGCGTACATTAGCTGACGATATGTATCGTCCTCGTGTATTGCAACAAGGTGAACCAACTGGTATTTGGGCTCGCATCGGTGGCGGTAAATACAGCTACTCTGGCAGCGGTATCGACACAGCTACAGATTATACACGCATCCAAGGCGGTTATGATGCTAAAATCAGCCGTGGTTGGACTATAGGTGGTCAAGTATCTTACCTTCGCGGTTCTGAAGACTATGTATTCGATGGTTCCGGCAAGGTGAAATCCTTCTCCGTAGGTGCTTATGGTTTGAAAGACCTTGGCAAAGATCAATATGTACATGTAGAAACTCAAGTTGGTCGCGTATCTAATGACTTCACAGCTCGTAATGAAATTGGTGAAGCTATGTCTGGCGATACAAAATCTAATGCGTACAGCATCGGTGTTCGCTATGGCAAAACATTGAAATACGATAACGGTTTCTATGTAGAACCACAAGCACAATTGAACTTTACACACTTCGGTGGCCGTAACTTCAATGTAGACAATGTATCTGTTAACCAATCTGCTGTAAATAGCACTTCTGGTAAAATCGGCCTTGAATTGGGTAAACAATTTGGCAATGGTAACCTTTATACACGTTTTGCAGCAGGTCATGCTTTCACAGGCAATGTAAAAACCGCATTTGCTAGTGGCAGTGTTGCGAAATTAACAGAGCAAGACCTTAAATGTACTTGGACTGAACTTGCATTCGGCGGCCGTTATGGTTTCAATAGCAACAATAGTGTATTCGCTGACGTTGCCACAGGTTTGTCTGGTGATCTCCAAGCAGACTGGGGTGTGAATGCAGGATTTACGCATAAGTTCTAAGTGTAGATTTATTAAATAATCTTTTTGTACAATAGCTAACTAGTGAAGAGGTAACAGCACTAGTCGTTACCTCTTTATTTTTATATAGAAGTGTGCAAAAAATCACATAATAGTAGCATCATTAGGTCTATACTAAACCCATGACCGTATAGCAGTTTATATATAGACAACCCTTACGTACTATAGATAAATTTACACACAGGTATCCAAATATATGCAATTACTCCTAGATACAAAGCAATTACAATCCTTTTGGATATCGTATTCTTTCTCTTTTAGCTATATGGTCGTAGTTAAATAAATAGCCCCCGTAGGTTTCCTACGGGGGCTTGTTTGTTATCTAGCTGGATATTGAGTGTTACACCTGTAGTTAATAATAGCTTATCTCGAAGGATGAGTGTCGCCTTTATGGCGATCATCTCTTCTATGATTATCGCTTCTTGCGTCATCATAATCGCCTCAGTACGGGCCTTGAAGATATGTCTGGTGAAAGCGAGTTCTGCTTCAACTGGTATGGTTCTTACTATTTAGAGCTCGAATAAGAATGCAACTTATTTGGATTATTAATTTTTATGAAAATTTAATGAGTATATCATCTATTATCTGAGCTTAATAAATGATATACTCAAGTAGAGAAAGGTGAGTGTTGGTATTATCTGTTCTTAGAAGAAAATAGCTTTTGTTAAAAGCTATTTTCTTAATATGTAGCCCCCCTACATTATGATGTATGATTTTTGTTCATAATTAGTTACTCTCCAGTTACGTTAATAACTATTGTAATGTATAATTTTAAATCTCTCTCAATAACAAACTTATATCATACGGCAAGTATCAGAATCCACCTTATCTCCAAATTAAAAGTGGGTAGTTAATCTCTATTGATTAATTACCCACTTTTTGTCCTATAACCCTCTTTTTACATGAGTGTATGGCCATGTTAAAAAATACAATAAGGGCTCAGGATGTTCTATAGTTGTTATTTTGTAAAATAGCCGAGATATTCTAAGTGAATTAATACCTCGTTTAAGTATTGTTCACTAGGGACTTTATAGGTGTAACCATCTTTTGTAGTACGATTGACTGTTAAATCAGATTCTACTAATTCAAGTAATTTAGCACGAGAAGTCGGTTGTGCCAATTGATTCATCACGTACAGTACACCGTTATCTACTTCATTGTCTAGTTGGTTGTACATGTTGCCTAAGGCCATGTACTTATTTCCATCTTTCATAATCAGCGTGTTCACATAATTGATAAAACGCTGTGGAATATAGCTTTCATTTTCAACAAATGGAGTCATAGGATAGGACTCACCAAAGATATTGATTTGCCCCACAATAGTTAATAATAATAGGCGTTGATAGAGTTGAGCCATATTGATTTTATAGCCAGGGTACTGACTATTAATATGGTTAATAATACCTTGTACATTAAACTGTTTATGGGTGTCCATTAACTCTTTGATGGCAATGTTTACAGTATCAGTCCAGTCTTCTGGAACTCCTTTTTCATTTCTGGAATTGCCTACATAATACAAGCTATTTAGAATATCTTGCGTTACAGTTTCTTCGTGATTGATTTTGTCTTCGTTTGAAAGTTTTGTTAATAAACTCATGCGGAATTGTGTATCGTACACGTAGTCATAGAACTGTTCTTTATCAACATAGTTATCATGAGATAAGGTTCTAATATTATTCGTAACATCGTCTGCAAGCCAAGTGATAAAAGAACGTTGTAATACTTCATCACCGATATAGGCACAACCCTGTTTGCGTGCTCGCTCAATGAAATCAGACACATATACAGGATCGTTGAAGGCTTCCAAATATTCATGAGCTACATAGTAGTCGTTAGAATTCAATACATTATGAATATTGTTAATCTTATAGGCTGATTGTGCACGGGATCGATCATCAATATTCATAGTGTCTGCTACCATTTTGAGTACGCTTTTAGTATATAAGGTACGCTCTAATAAATCTTGGTCCTTTGCTCGTTTTTCAGAGTATAACATGATATCTCGCAATTGTTCGAGACGTTTCCAACCTGGATACGTATTATACGATACATAGGCGATACCGTTATCAGATAAATTCACATTGCAAATACTTAGGATTTTATCTTTCACCACATCTGGAACCCAGGACCAAATACCGTGAACGATAATATAGTCGAAGGTCCCGAAACTTTCATCGATATCGAGAATGTCCTTTTCTAATAGGGTCACATTTTTGAGGCCTATGGAGTTAATAATATCATTGCCGTGTTTTACCTGTACGCCTGATAGGTCGATGCCTGTGAAAGTAGTTTCAGGATAGTACAGCGCTTGTGGAACGATATTGCCACCACAGGAGGCACCTAATTCCAATACGCGAGCCCCTTTTAGAGGTACTGGGTTAAGTCCGTACATTTTAGCCTTTGCTTGTAAATTGTTGATATTTGTACTGGAAAACGGCTTAGATACGTAAAGGAAAGAGTCGTATGAGTTTTTTAACTCATCAATATCCCCTTGCAACTTTTCCGATATGACGGAACTAGTTGAAACGACTTGCTTTTCCTCTGCATTAGTTTTAGTTTTTTTATTTTTCTTATTCTTATTCATATACTTCCCCAATGATTACATGCATAGTATTAAATCATGAGATTAGTATAGCACATAATTGGAAACCATATCCAAAAAATTGGACATAATTTGAGTTGTTATTAAGGCTGAAGAGCAAAATAGGTTGTCGTTATAATATATCTATCGTAAGGGATGATTAAAATAGTATTACTATATAATATATACTATTATATAAAACACTACCCCCCTTGTAGAAGCTTGACAGTATACGTTTATATTCGTTACACTTATATATATTTCATTTTTGGTTCATGAATTGTATGTGTAGAGAGATATGAAACGTATTATGTGTATAGCCTTAGGGTGTTTGTTGTGTTATGGGACCACAGCAGCACAGGATAAGGTACAAGGAGAACAATTACATAAGGCGGCACAATTAGATGCGTCGGCAGTGGAGATGGCAGATTTCCATATTACGCCATCTGCAACACCAGATCATGTCATTGGACAAGGTGGACCTCTGGTTATGGATCGACAAGATACAAAGACGGTTCAGTATACTGATGTTGATGCGGTGAACCGTGCCATTAATGCGGTGGCCATGACAAACGTATCTAATGCGATGCATGGATCTAAGGGAAAACCATGGATGCGTCGGACCACATTGAGCTTTCAATTTCAACAAGACTGGAAACCTCTGTACTCTGTAGAGACCGTGCAGCCATTGGGGCATTATGACGATACGTCTCGTCAGGTGTGGTTTACGCAACAGCGTTTGTCACGAGCGACGGATATTGGTACCACGGTGAATGTAGGTGTTGGTTATCGTCGTATTTCAAAGGATGATCGTCATGTATATGGTGCCCATCTATTCTATGACCATCGATTCTTGCGGCATCATGACCGCCTTAGTGCGGGCCTTGAATATATGTCTGGTGAAAGCGAATTCAGATTTAATTGGTATGGATCGGCATCTGATGAGAGAATTCTTGATGCTAATCTTCATACATTAGAACGCGTATCGGATGGATATACCGTTGAGTATGGTAAGACCTTTACGAATGCAAGATGGGCTCGGATATATGTAGAAGGGTATCATTGGAAGCAAGTGCGACAAGCGGATAAGAATGGTTTGCGCATTGGCTCAGAATTACAGCTCACACAGCGTGTGTCTGTTGATATGGGGTACAATAAACCTGAACATAGTTCTGGCAGTCCATACGGTAAGATTACCTTCCGTCTAGCCGGTTCACCTATTGCTTGGTATGGTGGACAGCACCGACTTAGTGAAAGCACAACGGTACGAGCTAAAATGCTAGAACTAGTAAGAAGGCAAAACACAATATGGGTAGAATAATCTAAAGATTGAAGAATATATAGAGAGAAAATAATATACATATACAATAATAGATGAATTGGATATTATATGGATTTACATAATATTTATATCGATAACATTAGAATAATTTAAGTGATATATCTGAAGTTACATTCACAATATATTCATTTATGATAAACTGTGTTAAGTTCACAGTTAATAGGCCATGAGCGCTATAGTATGTAGTGCTCATGGCCTATTATTATTTAATTTTATATGAATATAAAATTAATATATCGATAAAAATTGAACTACATAAACATCTTAACTAAAGATTTATGAGAATTTCTAATAAATAAACTCAATTTTATTGAACTAAATCGAAAATAATAGAAAAATAAATTATAAATGTACAAAAAAATACGCAATATACAGAAAAAATATTAATAATTTCTAAAATTATAAATAAGTTTGAAATTTTCATGATGAAAACATGAAGAAAACTATTTACAAAGTTTTCATTTTTTGATATTCTATTCATGACACAAAATGAAAAACAAATGAAAGTTACTCAGAATAACGTAAAAGTGTGTAAATACCTGACTTTCAGTTTATTAAATGTATTATATAAGGATTGTAATTGTGTCTAGTTTAAGAAAGGGGTTCATAGAAATATGAATAAGATCTTTAAAGTTGTTTGGAGCAAATCTAAAGAATGCTACGTAGTAGTATCTGAAGTAGCAAAAAACAATGGTGGTAAGAAAAAAGTTTTAGCTAGCGTATTGGCTGGCTTGGCTATGGTTGGTGCAGGGGCTCAAGTACAAGCGTATAGTGCTTTGGGCGGGCATGATAATCCAGCTATAGAAACACTAGCAGTAGGCCCTGATACATGGGCAAATCAAGAAGCTGCTGTTGCTGTTGGTATAAGAAATAATGCAAACGGTCAACCAGCAGGTAAACATTCTGTAGCTATTGGTAATTTCTCAAATGCTAATGGTGAAATATCCATTGCAATGGGTGGTGTAACAAATGCAAGCGGTAAGATGTCAGTTGCAGTTGGTTATCAAGCTAGTGCTACTGATGAAGCTGCCGTTGCATTAGGTAATATGGTTAGCGCTGATAAAAACTCCACAGGTGTTGGTCCTGGTGCAACTGCAAGCGGTACATATGCATTTGCAGGTGGTTATCAATCCGAAACAACTGGTATTAGTGGTGTAGCTATTGGTGATAATGCAAAAGCAAAAGCAGCTAGAGCAATGGCTATCGGTGGTCATGCCGAAGCTACGGCTGAGCAAGCTATCGCTATTGGTAGTGATACTGGTGCAGGTAATAAAACAACAGCATCTAAAAAGAATGCTATTGCGGTTGGGCATGGAGCAACGGCAAGTGGTTTAGATACGGCTGCCATTGGCACTTCTGCTACTGCTAGTGGTCAAAGCTCTGTTGCTCTTGGTAATGGAACACAGTCTACTAATCTTAATACAACTGCTATTGGTAGTAATGTTCAATCAACAAAGACAGGTTCAATTGGTATTGGTGGCAATGTTGAATCCATTGGTGATTATTCTGTTGCAATCGGTAGTGCTTCAGCAGGAAAGACCGTTAAAGCTGTTGATTATGCTACTGCAGTTGGTGGCTTATCGAATGCGGCTGAACGTGCGGCTGCATTGGGTGCTGGTGCTAATGCAGCTCAGGCAAGATCCGTTGCAGTAGGTTATAAAGCTACTGCAAATACTGCCGATGGTGTTGCAATTGGTTCTACGTCTGTAGCATCTACTGCGGCAGGTGTACAAGGTTTCGACTCAGCAGAAAATCGTACAAGAAAATATACTAATTTAACTGGTAATGTACAAACATCCACATTGGCAGCAGTTTCTGTAGGTGATGGAACCACAGTAACTCGTCAAATCACTGGCCTTGCAGCAGGTAAGGAAGATACTGATGCAGTAAATGTAGCACAATTAAAAAACGTTGGCGTTCGTGTAGGTGCTGATACTAATACAGCTACCATTGGTACCAATAAAGTTGCGGCTGATTTCCTTGCTTACAATGGTCAATTGAACATTAAAGGCGATAGCAACCGTGTTACAACTGTGTCCGAAAACGATGCAAACGGTAAAGATGCTAATGTAAATGTTAAATTTGATTACGATGGCTTGGTGAAAGCTAAAACTGGTTCTGCAGTTACTGTAGATCAAAAAACAGATGCAGCTGGTAAAACATACTTTGAAATCGACGCTGCAGCAGGAAGCAAAACTGTAGTAGCCGATGGTAAAAACACAACTGTAACTGGCGCAGGTACAACGGCTAGTCCATATAAAGTAAACGTAGAAGGTGCTTTAACAGGTATTTCTTCCATTACAAACAACGGTGGCGGTAAAATCGAGTTCACTACCGGTGGTACAACTATTTCTGGTGGCCCGGTTAATGTATCTAATAATAAAATTACAGGTGTTGCTAATGGTGATGTAAATGCTACATCTATTGATGCAGTTAACGGATCTCAATTACATGCTGTAAAAGCTGCTGAACGTCACATTGCACCTACAACTACTGGCCATGAATATACTGTCGATAGTAATGGCGATGTAACTATGACATACCTTGATGGTAATAATAACGCTGTTGCTAATGAAAAAGCAGTTATTAAAGGCATTGCTAAAAATGATCTTTCTAACATCACAAATGAAGGTAAGAAAGAAATTACTAAACTTGGCACTATTGTAAAAGCTGGTGATAATGTCAATGTATCTGAAAGCTCTGATGCAACAACAGGTCGAACAACTTACACTGTAAACGCTGTAACACCTGCTGTTTATACTAAAGCTGATGGTACAAAAGTGTATAAACGTCCAGATGGCACTTTCACAACAAATAGTAATCTTGCTGCTGGTAATAATGTAGACAAAGGTGATGTAATCACATCCTTCATGGATGGCAATGGCAACACAACTGGCGGTAATATGGTTATCAACAACGTTGGCTCTGCTATCGATAAAACTGGTACGTCTACAGGCAATACATTCTTAACTAAGTTGGATACAGCCGCTACTAACACACCAAATGCAGCTGTAAACGTAAAAGACCTTAAGAACACATCTGATGCATTGATTAATAAAGGTTTGAATTTCACTGGTAACAATGATGCAACTGTAAATGCTCATAAACTCGGTTCCCTTGTAAAAGTTCAAGGTGAAGGCGTTGCTGCAACAGACGTTCCAAGCTTCGCATCTGCAGCTGGTAACATCGCTGTAGTAGCTAATGGCACAGATACATTGGAACTCAAGTTGAATAAAAATTTGAAGGGTATCAACTCTATATCTAACGGCAGCTCCTCCATCACTCTTAACAGTAACCCAGGTGGTACTAATAATACACCTGCAGTACAAATTACTGGTGGCAACTTGTCCATGGGCAATGGCACAATAAATAATAAGATTGTAAACTTGGCTCCTGGTACCAATGATACTGATGCTGTAAACTACAGCCAAATCAAAGGTTTGCGTACAGAAGTAAAACAAGGTGCAAATGTTACAGTTAGTAAGACACAAGGCACTGACGGTCACGATATCTACACAATCAGTGCGGCAGCAACTGGTGGTACAGCATCTTCCTGGAATATTAAATCCTCTGCAGACACTGCTAATGGTGGTGCTACAGCAACTGGTCATAATGCTAACGCTGTTAACATTTCCGACCAAAAAACTGTTGAAATGGTAGCAGGTAAAAACCTTACTGTTAAACAAGACACTACAACTGATGGTGCTAAAGTTGAATTAGCTCTATCTGATAACATCGTAGCTGGTAAAGATGGCGTGAATGGTAAAGATGGTTCTGTTGGTGCAACTGGTAAAGACGGTTCTTCCGTAGTTATTAATGGTGCAGACGGCTCTATCGGCATGACTGGTCCTAAAGGCCAAGACGGCAAAGATGGCATCAATGGCCGTGATGGTGCTAACATCTCCATGACATCTGCTAAAGGTGAACAAGTTCTTGTGAACCGTGACCCAGCTCATAGTGCGGATACTGACAAAGCTGAACGTATCGTATATGTTCCAAAAGATGCTAGTGGCAATCCTATTCAAGGTGCTGATGGCAAGAACATTGTACGTGAAGTAGCCACTATGGACGATGGCTTGAAATTCGCTGGTGATGATGCACAAGGTACTGATAAGTCTAAAGTAATTGCTAAGAAACTTAACAATACTGTAGATATTATCGGTGGTGCTGATAAAGATAAATTGACTGATAATAATATTGGTGTTAATAACGACGGCAATGGTAAATTAAAAGTACAATTATCAAAAGAAATTACAGGTTTGACCTCTGTTCAAATCGGTGGTAACACAATCAAGACTGATGGTGATCACATTACTATCACTTCTCCAGACACAACTCCAGGTGCAACACCTGGTGCTACTGTAACTCATAAAGTTGCTAACCTTTCTGATGAAATGCACATTAGAGATACTGTATACACTGTAAGTGCAGATAAAAAAGTGACTTTGACGTATGTAGATGGCAATGGAAACCCTGTAAACAATAAAACTGCAGTTATTGACTTGTCTGGATTACCTGTAGGCGATAAAGATACAGACATGCGCATTAAAGAAGGTACATATACAGCCCAAAATGGTACGGTTACATTGGAAACTGTTAATAAGGATGGATCAACAGCTAATAAAGATGTAGTTATTAAAGGTATTAATACAAATCAATATAAAGCTGGTGACAATGTAACATTTATTCAAGATGGTACTGATACAAATGGTAATCCTATTTACAAAATTAATGCAGATTTGTCTGGTGCATCTTCTACTGAAAAAGTAATTAGAAAGAATGATACTAATAACTTGGCAAAAGTAGATACTCAATCCACTCATGCAGCTGGTGAGAAAGGCGAAACATATATTGTATCCGTTGATAAGAATGATGTTAAAGATGCAGCTCGTGAGGCAGTAGAAGTAACAGGATCCGGTGTTATTAAGGTAACTGCAGATAATACTACTACTCCGCATAAGACAACTTATGATGTTGCATATGATCCTGATAAGGCTGCAGAGGTAACTAAGATTTCTTATAAATCTTCCACATCTCCAGATGCTGGTAGTCAAGGTCCTAAAAAAGTTTCTTTAAAAGATGGCTTTGATTTCAAATCTACAGGTGGTAATGTTAAGATTACTACTGATAATGCGGGCGGTATCGACTTTAATGTTGACTTGTCTGGTATCCATGGAGTAAGTCAAAATATCGCGGTTGGTGGTAATGTTGACCCTACTAGCTTGACTGGTACAGATACAGTAACAAAAGGTACACGATTTGATGCAGGTAATAACCTTGTAGTTAAACGTACTGCATTAAATGATACCGGGTTAGATCATGCAATTTCTTATGAATTGAATAAAGATCTTCAAGGTATCAATTCCATTCGAAATGCTAATAATGGCCCTGTTATGAACTTCAATGCTGGTGATATAGCTATCTCCGGTGGTAATCTCAGCATGGGCGATGGTACACATAACAATAAAATTGTGAATGTTGCTCCTGGTACTGATAAATCTGATGTAGCGACTGTTGGTCAGTTGACTAAAGTTGTTTCTTCCAATGGTACTGTTACTATCGCTCCAGTATATAAAGACCAAGATGGTGCCCCTGTATATGATTTGTCTGTAACCGGTGTTCCAGGTGCAGATCCTCGTGTAGACCAATTAGCAGAAGAAATCGGTCGTGTAGGTGCTCAAGGCGCAGCTCTCTCCGCATTGAAACCTATCCAATACGATCCATTAGAACCAACTCAAATCATGGCTGGTTATGGTAACTACCGTGGTAACTCCGCAGTGGCTCTTGGCGTAGCTCATTACAAAAATGAATCTACATTAATCCATGGTGGCGTATCCTGGGCTGGTGGTTCTAGCCACATGATGGCAAACGCTGGTGTAACTTGGAAAGTTGGTAACCGTGATAGCGAAGCTGCTGTAGCAGATCGTTACCGCAAAGGCCCTATTAGTTCCGCTTATGCAATGCAACAAGAAATGGCTTCTGTAAAAGCTCAAAACGCTGGATTAAAGAGCGAAGTATCTGATTTGAAAGCTGAAAACGAACAAATGAAAGCTCAAATTGCTGCAATGATGGCAAAACTTGGTATGTAATCATTTGAGCGTGTAAGAACTAAGCAAACTATGGATGGTATGCGCTACCTTGTGTAGCGCTTGCCTCTCCATTCTATTTGTGAAAGCCTAGCTTTCAGAGAGAAACACTGTGTAACACATGTGAAAGATACTTTCACCATAATCTAACGACAGAAAAGAGGAATATAGAATGAAAAAATCTACATTACTTGCTTGTGCAGCTGCCCTTGTTATTTCTTCGGGCGTTGTAGGTGCACAATCAGCTCCAACATATGATGACAATTTGATTTTACCTAATCCTGTATCTGCTCCAGCATTGGGCAATGTAGTATTGGTACCTGTGGCTAGCCCACAAACAGTGTCTGCTGTTCATGACTATGTGAAAGCTTGGCAAAATGCGGAAATCAACATCGCAAAAGCTAAAGTGAAATACGACAAACATGAGCAAATGAGTAAAGCTGAAAAAATCTGGTTACATTCCTATGACAAACACAACTATGCTGACTACTTCCGTACACATTCCATCGGTCGTGTACATGGTCAAGAAGTGTTCTTGAACTGGAATGGTGAAAACCGCAACAAAAACGAATACGAATATTTCGAAATGCCTAAATACAATGAAAAAGATGGCTTCACTAATAGCTATGGTTACAATGTATTGCGTGGCATGGTAGATCAAATCAACGAAATCATCCAAAAACAAAAAGAAGTTGGCGGTCCTATGACTGACGATGAAGCACAAGCATTGGAAGATGCTATTTTGGATGTAATGGCTAAAGATCAAGAAAACGTTTCTAACGAAGAACTTCGTCACTACATGAACGAAACAATCTGGTTCGCAGCTAAACAAACAGTTAAAAATAAAGCAAGTGAAGAGCCTACTGTTCAAGACGAACACACTGTAGATCTTCGCGAAGCGATTAACAAACCATTGGGTAATGCTCAAACTTACAAAAAAGTAGATTTGCGTACTGCGATTCAATAATTATTTAATAGTAAACTACATCTCTAAGATTAAGTTTTCTAAGAACTCCTAGATGCGTATACAGATAAAATATCTGTATAATAATAACACAATATATATGGCCCTTATAAAGGACATGTAAGGGCCTTATGTACCCTAGAACCCCTAACTAGGGCACACAATCCTTATACAAATAACGCCATCCGTTTGGATGGCGTTATTTTTTATCCTTTTTATATTGATCCTTTAGTTATCGGTATTATTATATGAGATTTAAGAGCCTCCTTATTGTATAAGGAGGCTCTTTTTATAAACAAATATAAAATAATTTAATAAAGTAAAGGCAAGTGTTTATCTATTCTTGTTCTTAAAATACATTATATATACGATAAATACTGCATTATCTATATAATTCGATTTAAAAAGTTTATATTTATAAATATGAAGATAGCATGGATGTTTCTATGGACTGTTAACATATTATAAACTGATTAGATAAAAATAGAGTGGTCTCAAATATAAATGTTTTATATTGTATATAATAACTATATTATAATAGCTTGATTTATAGAGTGTATGTATATAATTCCTTGTAGTATAAACTCAATTTTATTAAATTTATAATTCTAAAATTTTCTTTAATAATTTTAAGAGATTATATTTACATTTAGTTTATAAATTGGTATTATATAAATATCTTAATGAAGAGTATGTGAACGTGTGTCATAAACAATTCATGAAACCAAAAGTGTATATAAGGCATTTAGTGTTTTCTTATAAGAGAGAAAGGGGTTCATAGTTTCTATGAATAAGGTTTTTAAAGTCGTTTATAGCAAATCTAAAGGCTGCTACGTAGTAGTACCTGAAACTGCTAAAAATAATAACGGCAAGAAAAAAGTATTAGCTAGCGTATTAGCTGGTTTAGCACTTGTTGGCGTAGGCGCTCATTTGGGTACTCCTGTTGAAGCGTACAGAAGTCCAGATGGCAGTGTAAATACACAAAATAGCCGTATCGATATCGCGGCTAACGCTAAACCAAATAACAGTGTTGGCGTTAACTCCATTGTTGTAGGTTACCAAAATACAACTGATAATGAAGATGGTACTACAGCTTTGGGTGCTAATAACCAAGCTCTAGGTAATTCTGGTTTAGCTGTAGGTAATGAAAACTATGCTAATGGTGGTGCAGCTACAGCGATTGGTGCAGGTAACGAAGCGCGTGCTGCTGCAACTGTAGCATTAGGTAATAAAAATAATGCTAATGCAACATCTGCTGTTGCTATTGGTAACTATAATAACCAAAACTACACAAAAGGCTCTACAACAACAACACCTAAACAAGCAGGTAACTACTCTACAGCAGTAGGTTCTTACAATGCAGCTTTGGGTGATAATTCTGTTTCTGTTGGTGCTATGAATACATCCCATGTAGCTGATACAGTGACTATTGGTCAATATAATGAAGCTAAAACTATGGGTGGTATCTCCATTGGTAAAAATAACTTAACTGACTCTGCAAATGGTGACCGTAACGATACACGTAGAAATCATGAGAACTCCCAAATTGCTATCGGTCGTGATAATGAAGCAACTAATTTAGATGCAATCGCTATCGGTCGTGAAACTAAAGCATCTGGATCTGGTGCTACTGTAATCGGTGCTCGTGCAGAGGCTTCTGGCAATAATGCTATTGCAATTGGTCAAAGTGGCGAAGGTTCCCCTAAAGTTATTGCATCTGGTGTAAACGCTATTGCTATCGGTATGCAATCTCAAGCAACTGGTGAATCTGCTATCGCTGAAGGTC
>ERZ1106931.753-NODE-753-length-18066-cov-5.061740_pt1 | contig 18066 bp, 14 predicted proteins | sample MGYA00403664_ERZ1106931 | MGnify/ENA primary metagenome ERZ1106931 (study PRJEB35170, sample SAMEA104062435) | human gut metagenome | biome: human gut; feature: human-associated habitat; material: faeces | place: Denmark | collected 2012-06-29 ... | reverse complement strand
AAGAAAAATATCTATTTTTTGTCTTTTAGGTATTGACTATAACTAGCTGGTCTTTCAGTTCCATCATTTTTCTGTCAGACTGTCTGCCAGCCTGTAAAATACACATGGCAACCACGCCAACTGTTCCCCCTAAAGAGAAGAACAGGAAATCAAATAATAATCGTTGCATGTTTCAATTCTCCTTTTCCAAAATCACATCTTCGGTAGATGTGGTCTGTTGTTCGATTATCTTGTAGTGCTTTTCCGTCAGTTTGGTTGATTTACGGATTTCTTTCAGATAATCAATCCCTGTTTTCGCTGTGATTGTTTCCAGCATTTTGAGTGTCGGGTCAACCTGCCGTTGAATCCAGCGTAGGGTTCTGTCCAGTGTGTAGGGTTCGGGTTTGGTCGTGAGCTTTAACGGCTCTCTGTTTTCCCCGATGAACCACGCCCAGCGGACAGATAATTTCCAGTCGCCCCGTTTTTTGTCTGCTTCCTTATCCACGAAGCGTACATAACGGTTGATAATAGAAAATGCCGTCCGTTCAGCGTCATAGTAGGTCAGCAGGTCACGGACAGCATAATAAGCACGTTCATTTTTCAACCGTATTTCAAATCTGTTTTTTATCGGTGCTTCCTCAATGGGAATCCCAAGTTTGATGTACTGCTCATAGCTTTTTTCATAGACGCAGAAATACACCTCACTTTTTAGCGAGCCGATATAAAGCGTATAACCCATACCAGCCTTGTCCTGTTCCTCATGCTTGACCAGTTCGCCGGAAGCATAGGACTTAAAGGAACGGAACACCGATACACATTCCTCATTCCGGCATTTTTCGGTCAGTTCTGGAATATCTAACATTCCTGTATGGTCATTGATGGCAAGGTCAAGGCGTTTCATCACACCGCCGTCCACAAGAGCGTCCATAAGGAAGTCATACCAGCTCCGTTCCTGTGCCAGCAGATAACTTTCAAACTGGCGACAGCCTTTTCCTTTCAGTTCCAGCAGGACACCTTTTTCTTCATCGGGGGAAGTGTATACGAAAATATCTCCGATGTAATAGTGTTCCGTGTAGCTGTAATGCCCGAAGTCCTCATGTATCATGTACTGGATATTAAGCTGTAAGATGTCCTTAATGATGTGTCCAATATCCAGTGTTGGAAACCGTATCCTCACATAATCAAACAGCATGGTAAGCGGTGCTTCTGGATTGAATTTTTCCAGAGATTCCAGTAGTTTCACTTTCATTTCCTCTGTGACCGCCACCTTGCCGGATTCGATACGGCTTAAATGTTCACGGCTGATTCCAGCCATGACCGCAAGTTTCGTCTGGGATACACCGTACTGCAAACGCCTGTCTGCAAAATCCTGTATCCACTCTGTATCATTCAGTGCGATACCCCCTTTACGAAAAAACTGTGACATTTTTTATCCGATGTCACAGCAGTAAAAAAAGCTACCAAACGCTTGATTTCAGCCAAGAATCGGTAACTTTTGTGTATGTTTCCTTGTGATTTGTGCCCCTCTGTTAGATACCGAGGGGCTTGATATATGCTGGCGTGGCTACCGCCACACCAGCAAGGCTAGTCCGTACCTGTGGCTTTCGCTTCGCACGCCACCTGTCCGTCCTGCCTTATGTGTGCAATCATTCCATTTCCAGAGTAAATTTTTCTGGATTGTCCACAATATTGTATGAGCCGTCTATCTGGTTCTCCTGCTGATAGGAAAAGCGAAATGCCGAGTTGCCGAATTCAGCGTCTTTCTGGTTCTTGTAGACCGTAACAGAAAGTGCGTGGGGAATCTGAATATCATAACTGAAACGGACACTGTGAAAAGAATTGTCCCTGCATTTTTCAAATATTTGTTCCGCACATTTCTGTTGATCGGTCACGACCAGAGCGTTGAGTATGACCGACACCCGTAGCTCATAATGGTTATCAGAGCCAGAGCCGGACGAAGAAGATACGTCCATCTGCCGTCCCCATTGCAGGTAAAACAGGATTCCTGCCAAGAGCAGAAGTATAGTGATTGCTATAATTATTGTCCGTTTTCTTATCATTTTAATTTCCTCCGTACACCTGTATTACAGTACAAGTGTAGAGCAAAACAGCTTATTTTTCAATACAGCTATATTTATAATTTGATTAAAAGACGAGGTAAACAAAAATGACAGTATACATGGATTTAGAAAATCTTCTCAAAGAAAAGAATATCAGTAAAAACAAAGTCTGTGAAGCCTGTAATTTACAGAGGACACAGCTCAACAACTACTGCAAAAATAAAGTAACCAGAATCGACTTCTCCATCTTAGCAAAGTTGTGTGAATATCTGGACTGCACACCTAATGACATCTTGAAATTAAAGTAAGGCTTCGGATTGTTCCAGAGCCTTTTTTTCTGTTCTCCTTTCTGCAAGTTCCCCAATCGTACCCAAGAAATCATAGCCTTTGGGTACAAGGGGAGTGTAAAATTCTGATATGACACTTGTTCCCACATCACAGTATCCACGCCCTCTAATTCGCTTCTGGAAAAATTGTTTTTTCACATCACTTCCAAAGAGCATACCGTAACCAAGTTCACTCATGCGACCAAGCCCCACACGGAAGTTGAAGTTATCTCTGATACCGTCCCCGAAATACTTTGCGTCTGGACGCTGGCAAGCCACAATCAGAAAGTAACCAGCCTGTCTGCCGAGCATGACAATTTTCTTTAGCTGGCTTAACAGTGCGGTACTTTCCTTTGTCGTGAGCATTTCCAAGAACGCCACATATTCATCAAAGATAAGGAATTGTGGAGCAAGCCCCAGATAAGCATAGTTTTCCCCTGTGCGGTAGTTCGGGTGCAGTTTCATTTCTTCCGAGCGTGTGACCATGCCCTCATAAAAGGCATTGACGCACTCAATCATATCGTCTTTCGTGTGGTAGACATTTTCCATGACCGTCCCCAAGTCCGCAAGGTCAGCGTTCTTCGGGTCAAGAATGTATAAATCTGCATTGGTTCTAAGCAGGGCTTCAATGATGGTCAGCAGAAAATAGGTCTTTCCACCACCTGTACCACCGCAGATAAGGGCATGGGGAAGTGAATCATATTCCCACACCAGATTTTTCATTAACCGCAGACCGCCGTTTTCGGCAATTACTTCATCAATCGAAATACGGTTCGCTATCATATCATAGAGCAGGGTGTATTCGATGTATCCGTCATGCAATGTTTTGTCGGTAAGTTCACAGTACAGCCCCGATTCCAGCTTATCCTCTAAGGACAGGAGCTGTTCTTGATATTTTCCCATTGTGATTTCACACAGGATATGGAGCAAGCCATTATCCATCTGATAGTAGATTTTGGGAAACCACACGATTTTTTCTCTGGATCTGCTTTGCAGGTCAGTGAAAAAACCGCTGTCTTTGGTGTTTTCCGCTTCATACCATTTATTTTCCAGCACCATGCGAGCCAGCTTTTGTCGATGTAACAACCGCTTGATACGGTTATATCCGTAACGGTAGTAGAGAAAAGCGACCAATGCACAAACACCAGTCGCTATCAGAACCGTAATGGAATTGTAGGAAGTCCATGTGATTCCTGCATGGAACAGGTTAAAATCTTTCCAGTCGGTAGCAAGAAGCTGTCGCAGGTTCAGTAGCAGGAAAACCGCAATGAACAGGAGCAACAGCCAGCCGATACAGAAATGATAGACCAGTGATTTGTCACTGGCACGAATCCTGTTACCTTTAGATTTTTGCCATACTTTCATATAAACTCCTTTCTTTGGACATAAGAAAAGCAGTCAATCGTGTAGACTAACTGCTTTGTGAATATAAGTATTGAATTTAAAAACTGGAATTTTGTCTGATTACCAATTATCTTTTGTAATTTATAGCTGCATCAAAAAGAATACCAATACACTCAAGAGTATCGTTACTATTCCCATTATGATAAACATCATGGAAGTAAAACTTTTTGAAATTGGTCTATCAACATAGCACTTTTTAGGATTGTTTGGATTATAATAAACTGTCATCTTACTGTTGATAGGCCACAACTGCTCTGCAAGTTGACGCAAATTTGCAATGGATCCAGTTTTTACATGTAGCCAGCCTTTTTCATCTTCATAGACTTCTGATTTCACCGGTACGGGTACTCCAGATATTTGCGTTGTTTTAATTCCACGAAATTTTTTCTTTGTTTTATAACAAGTTCCATTCACAAAGTACTCCACGATTGGATACACCCTTCCATTTCCCGGAAACCCATATTGTTTAACAATACCGTCTGTCTGCTTTGTACACAATTGATTCTGTCTTTTTACAATGATATTGAAAGTAACTCCTAGTAAAACCAATATTACACCAAGACCTCCAACTGTCATCAATTCTAACCATGCAATTTGTATTTCTGTCATAGTTTCATCACCTCAAATTCCAGTTTTCTTGATTCTGCAAACATGAATTTGTAATTACATTCCATACATATTGGCATTCTTTACAAGTACTTTATCACCCTTTTCTAATTGTTCCTTGGAAATTCCTCGTAACCCAAGTCCAACATGCTCTGTTTTATATCCACAACCATTTGCTTTTCGTTCTTTTGTATGTACATCGACAGTAGTAATTCTGGTTTCTAAGATATCTCCATTTGCTTTATAAATACATGCATTTTCCCCTTCTCTGCACATCCCTGTTAATATGTTTCCTGTGGCAACTGTTCCAACTCCCATAATTGTAAATATATCATCAATAATCAATTCAAAATCTTCTTTTAAACACGATGGAACATCTAATCTGCTCATGTATTCTGTTTCCCGTTCTTTTTTGCTTTTACCAAATAATCCCATGGTATTCCTCCTTTAAAACTTCCGATTTGTATTTCTGTTTGTTTTAAAAATGGGCAATCCCGATTGGAATTGCCCACTCTTTGTACTAATTATGCGATTTTTTCTTGCTTGCACCGATTTCTGCATCAATTGATGTAAGTTTGATGTAAATCGCTGTTTTTTTAGTTTTTTATCAAATGAAGTACGTCCCGTCTATTTGGTAAAACGGTACATCTTTACATCATCTTAATAGAGCTTTGCACCTGCCGGAATGTGGTCATCTACCATCAGAAGATGAAGTTTTTCTTCGCCCTCTTCCTCATGAATAGCACTGAGGAGCATACCGCAAGAGTCAATGCCCATCATCGCTCTCGGTGGAAGATTTGTGATAGCGATAAGAGTCTTTCCAACCAGTTCCTCCGGCTCATAAAAGCTATGAATACCGCTTAAAATGGTTCTGTCTGTGCCTGTTCCGTCATCAAGAGTAAACTGTAACAGTTTCTTTGACTTCGGTACTGCAACACACTCTTTAACCTTTACTGCACGGAAATCTGACTTGCTGAATGTATCAAAGTCTACCATTTCCTCAAACAAAGGCTCAATCTTTACTTTAGAAAAATCAATCTTTTCAGACTCAGTTTTTACATTTTTTTCAGGTGCTTCAGAAGCTGTATTATTTACATCATTTTTCTTATTTACACCATCTAAGGACTTCATTGTCGGGAACAGCAACACATCTCTGATTGCCTCTGCACCTGTCAGGAGCATACACATACGGTCGATACCGAATCCGATACCACCTGTTGGCGGCATACCGATCTCCAATGCATTCATGAAGTCTTCATCTGTTGTGTTGGCTTCATCATCGCCCTGTGCAAGCAGTTCTTCCTGTGCTTTGAAACGCTCTCTCTGGTCGATCGGGTCATTCAGCTCGGAGTAAGCATTTGCCATCTCCCAACCATTCATGAAGAACTCGAAACGCTCTACATATTCCGGATTTTCCGGTTTTTTCTTTGTAAGAGGTGAAATCTCGATCGGATGATCCATAACAAATGTAGGCTGAAGCAGATGTTCCTCTACATACTCTTCAAAGAACAGATTCAGGATATCGCCCTTTTTATGTCTTTCTTCAAATTCGATATTATGCTCTTTTGCGATTGCTCTCGCCTGCTCAAGATCCTTTACTTCATTCCAGTCAACGCCTGCATATTTCTTAACCGCATCAACCATTGTAATACGCTCAAACGGCTTCCCGAGATCCATCTCGATTCCCTTATATACGATATGAGTTGTTCCAAGAACTTCCTGTGCAACAAAACGGTACAGGTTCTCTGTCAGATCCATCATGCCATGGTAATCTGTATATGCCTGGTAAAGCTCCATCAGAGTAAACTCAGGATTATGTCTTGTATCAAGGCCTTCATTACGGAATACACGACCAATCTCGTATACCTTCTCAAGACCTCCAACGATCAGTCTCTTCAGGTACAGTTCCAGCGAAATACGAAGCTTCAGATCTTCATTCAGGGCATTGAAATGCGTCTCGAATGGTCTTGCTGCTGCTCCACCTGCATTGGCTACAAGCATCGGAGTCTCAACTTCCATAAATCCTTTTCCGCTTAAATATTTACGGATTGCACTGAGGATTTTGGAACGCTTAATAAATGTATCCTTTGTATCGCTGTTCATAATCAGGTCAACGTATCTCTGACGGTAGCGTGTATCTGTATCTGTCAGACCGTGGAACTTCTCCGGGAGCATCTGTAAACTCTTGGAAAGGAGTGTCATCTTCTCTGCATGGATGGAGATTTCTCCTGTTCTTGTTCTGAAAGCAAATCCTTCCAGTCCGAAAATATCACCGATATCAGATTTCTTAAAATCAGCATAAGATTCTGTTCCGATTGCATCTCTGGCAACATATACCTGGATATTTCCCTGTAAATCCTGGATATTACAGAAAGAAGCTTTTCCCATAACTCTCTTGAACATCATACGTCCTGCGATTGCTACATGGATCGGATTTGCATCCATAATGCTTCTTCTCTCTTCGTAATCCTTTTTAAGAGCCTCTTTTGCCTGCTCCTCATCCATTCCCTCTACATTCGGTGTCTGGTGATCCTTTAAAAGTTCAGCCTCATGTGCCTCATAAAGACCCTTTACCTCAAGTGAATGATGCGTCTGATCAAACTTTGTGATCTGGAACGGATCTCTTCCGTTCTGCTGCAGTTCTGCAAGTTTATCACGGCGAACCTTTCTCAACTGATTCATATCCGGTTCCTGTGCATTTTTCTGATTCTGTCCCACTGTCTGTTCTCCTTCCATATTGTCTGTCCTGCGTCAGTCCGTTTCAGATTAATGACGCAGAAAACGTATCTTTTTCTGCCGCTTTCAGGTTACCCTTTAAGCGAACTAAGACCTCTTAATTATTTAAGAGGTCTGTGCTGGTATATCTTATACTGATTATGAACGCTGAATATCAAGTACTTTGTACTGGATCACTCCTGCCTGGGTTTCTACGTCAACTACATCGTTCACCTTTTTGCCCATCAGTGCCTGACCTACCGGAGATTCATTGGAAATCTTTCCTTCCAGACTGTTAGCCTCTGTAGAACCAACAATTTTAAATTCCATCTCCTCGTCAAAAGTAATATCAAATACTTTCACAGTACATCCGACATTGATCTTATCCAGATCTACTTCATCCTCAACAACTACCTCTGCATTTTTCAGAATTGCTTCTAATTCTTCGATACGGGCCTCGATATCTCTCTGCTCGTCCTTTGCTGCATCATACTCAGCATTCTCGGAAAGATCTCCCTGCTCCCTTGCTTCTTTGATCTTGCCTGCTACTTCTTTTCTCTTTACTACCTTCAGATTCTCCAGTTCATCTTCCAGTGCTTTTAAGCCTGCGTAAGTAAGTAATCTTTTCTTAGCTTCTGCCATCGGTTACGCTTCCTTTCTGATTCTTTCTTTTCTGTCTATACTTACAGGTTCAACCTTGTCCGTATACTGTTCTGACCTGTTCATCTATACAGACTGTACACAACCTGATTTTCACCTGTATGCTGTCATTTAAGTCTATTTCGCAATTTCAATATTATACCCAAACCGCCTGCTGATGTCAAGCAGATTCGGCTTTCGCATTCGGCTTTCGTATTCGGCTTTGTATTCGGTTTTCTTGCTTTCGCATCACCGATTCTGTACTATGTTTTATAGCTGTCTGTACAGCAGATCTTCCAGTTCTGCATAAGACTCAACCCGGTTGATCTCTTCCCGCAGTTTTGCTGAACCCGGCAGCCCTTTCGTGTACCATGCCACATGCTTTCTCATTTCCCGGATTCCCAGATATTCTCCTTTATATTGAAGCTGAAGCTTTGCATGTCGGAGCATCATTTTCCGGATTTCTTCGTTCGTCGGTCTCGATGGGATCCTCCCTGTTCTTTCATGCTCGATCATCTCAGAAAAGATCCACGGATTTCCCTGGGCTCCCCGGGCGATCATCACACCATCACAGCCGGTTTCTTTCACCATGGCATCTGCACGCTCCGGGCTGGTCACATCGCCGTTTCCAATCACAGGAATGGAAACCGCCTCTTTTACCTGACGAATAATCTCCCAGTCTGCTTTTCCGCTGTAATACTGCTCTCTTGTCCTTCCATGGACTGCAATGGCTGCTGCCCCCGCATCTTCTGCGATCTTCGCCATCTCCACTGCATTAATGCAGTTGTCATCAAAGCCTTTTCTTATTTTAACTGTCACCGGTTTCCTGATTGCTTTGACCATAGCACTGATAATTTCATGTGCCAGCTTTGGATTTTTCATCAATGCCGATCCTTCACCATTTTTCACGACTTTCGGTACAGGACATCCCATATTAATATCCATAATATCAAACGGTCTTTCCTCGACCCGCTTTGCCATTTCACTCATAATCTGAGGATCTGAACCAAAAAACTGGAGAGATACCGGCTGTTCATCCGGATGGATCTCCAAAAGCGTCTCTGTATTCTTATTATTATAGAGAATGGCTTTTGCACTGACCATTTCCATGCACAAAAGACCTGCTCCCTGCTCTTTACACAATAAGCGAAACGGCAGATCTGTCACTCCTGCCATTGGCCCCAGAATATAAGTATTCTCTAAGGTTACATTTCCTATTCTTAACTGTCTCATCGTATTATTCCGTTCTGTTCTTCTCTATTTCGTTCTTTTCAGATTTTATCGTTTTCATCTTAGACGAAACCATTTTAAAAGTCAACCTTGCCTCTATTGACATTTTTACATTTTTATGCTAGGTTTCTACTATATATTGGCACTCATTAGTTAAGAGTGCTAATAATCTATCAGATGAAAGGAGAATTACTATGGTAATACAGCCAATTTATAATATATTATTTCTTCCCGATGTCACCTATCACTTCAAAAAAGAGTTTTTTACTGAAAATGCATCCGAGCAGCTTGAAGTCGGCAGTGAGCTGCTTTTTGCTTTCTTAAGAAATGAAGATGACGCTGAAGAACTGGACGCTGACCATATCTGTCCGGTCGGCATTTCCGCCAGAGTAGAGGCTTTCGGAGACGATGACAGTGTTCAGATCCGCACGCTGGAACGTGTTGATCTTTCAGATGTCGAGGTGGAAAATGGTCAGATTCTCGCAGACGCATCTATTCGTGCAGAGGTTGATGACTATACGGCAGAAGAAGAGAAGGCTCAATTTCTCCGTTTACGTGCCGCACTTTTGAAATTTGTCCAGGGATACCAGTGGGGAATGTGGGCAAGAAGTTTCATTTTACAGCGGAAAAATATGTATGATCTCGGATCTGCCCTTTCGGAATATCTGAATATCAGCCCCGAAGAAAAATATGCCATTGTTGAAACGGATTCCCGCCGGGAACGCTGTACGCTGATCGAAGCTGCCATCAACGAATTTATGGAGGTTGCCAAAGTTTCCACCGAAGCAAAGGAAGCTCAGAAAGATGATCAGGAGCAGCTTTATCGCGAGGCAGCCATCAAGAAGCAGATCAGTTATCTTCAGAAAGAACTGGACGAACTTCACCCTGAAAATATTTCCGATACCCGGAAATTTGAGAAAAAGATTGAAGAATCCGGCATGAATGACGAAGCCCGTAAAGAAGCTGAAAAAGTGCTGAACCGCATGAAGCAGGAAGGCAAGGACAGCCATGAGTACGGTCTTCTGTATGATTACCTTGACTTTATGACCAGCCTGGACTGGAAAGCACCGCAGTTTACCCCGATCGATCTTGACCGGGCGGAGCAGATTCTTGATGAAGATCACTATGGTCTGAAAAAAGTCAAAGAACGCATCATCCAGCAACTCGCCGTTATGGCTCTCAACCGGAAGCAATATGGCTCGATCCTTTTATTTGTCGGTGCTCCTGGAACCGGGAAGACCAGTATCGGACAAAGTATTGCACGGGCTCTCGGAAGAGAATATGTAAGGATCAGTCTTGGTGGTATCCGTGATGAGGCGGAAATCCGTGGCCACAGACGTACTTATATCGGTGCTATGCCCGGACGGATCATGGAAGGAATCAAGCGAAGCGGTGTCTCCAATCCGGTCATTGTACTGGATGAGGTTGACAAACTTGCCAAAGATTACGGCGGAGACCCTGCCAGTGCCCTTCTGGAGGTTCTTGATCCTGAACAGAACAGCACTTTCACTGACCACTATATGAATGTGCCTTACGATCTGTCCAATGTACTTTTTGTCTGCACTGCAAACTCACTGGATACGATTCCTGAACCACTGCTCAACCGTATGGAGGTTATTAATTTCTCCGGTTACACTGCAGTAGAAAAATATCAGATTGCCCGCAGACATCTTCTTCCAAAGGCTCTCGATGCCATGGGAATTAAGAAAAATGCATTGAAAGTAACCGACGGAGCGATTCGCAGGATTATTGATGAATACACAATGGAGTCCGGTGTCCGTGACCTGAAAAAACTGATCAATACTCTTTGCCGGACGGCTGCCGTCCAACTTGTTAAAAATGAGGGAACAACACTGACAGTCACTAAGACAAATCTCGAAAAATATCTTGGGAAAAAGCAGCTCCACCATGAGCGGAAACTCTCTTCCCCTGAACCGGGAGTTGTCACCGGACTTGCATGGACCAGAGCGGGCGGAGAAATTTTATTTATAGAAAGTAAACTGATTCCGGGCAAAGGCAAGATGATTATTACCGGTCAGCTTGGAGATGTAATGAAGGAGTCCATTCAGATTGCACTGAGTCTTGTAAAATCACTTTATCCAAAGGAAAGCAAAGTGCTTGATGACCACGACCTCCATATCCATGTTCCTGCCGGTGCGGTTCCAAAAGACGGTCCATCAGCCGGAATCACGCTGACAACAGCACTTGCATCACTTCTCACGGGGAAGAAAGTCAGCCCGGAATATGCCATGACCGGAGAAGTTTCCCTGCGTGGCGGTGTCATGCCGATCGGCGGACTTCCTGAAAAGCTTATGGCCGCCCAGCGTGCAGGAATCACAAAGGTTCTGATTCCTGCTGACAATGAACAGGATCTCGATGACGTTGCCGATGAGGTTAAAAATAAGCTGGAAATCATTCCGGTGAAAAAAGTGACTGAGGTACTAAAACTGGTGTTGAAATAACCCTGGATTTCCAGTCTCTTTCTTGTAAAAGATTATCTTGATAACCGATAATCCGACATAATTCAGAAATCGCCCTATACCAGTTGCTGTGCATCTGATATAAGGCGATTTTTTATCTATTATGCAGCAATTTATGTTCCTTGCCCTTCAGGATTCCCTCATAAACCTCTGCAATGATCGGATTTTCATCGGATCTCTTGATCTGTGCCATGCTGTCGATCTTATACATTCCATCCAGCCGGGCCTGTTTCGTCCTCGGTCCGATCGGCACCGGCTGTCCACCACCGGCAATACAGCCTCTTTTACATGCCATCACTTCTACGAAATCATATTGGACTTCACCGGCTTTGATCCTCTCCAGCAGTGTTTCTGCACAGCGAAGACCATTCACCACTGCAATTTTCACCGTTCTGTCCTCAAGCTGGATGGAGGCTTCTTTGATTCCTTCAATCCCGCGGATTCCCGTAAAGCTGATGTCCTGCAGATCTTCCATCCTGCTGCTGTGTACCAGACGTCTCAGAACTGCCTCGGTCACACCACCCGTTACTCCAAAGATCGCTGCTGCCCCCGAAGACAGACCAAACGGCATATCCAGTGCCTCCGGTTCGATCTGCGACAGATCTATTCCCGCTTCTTTGATCATACGGGTCACTTCTGTCGTGGTCAGTACATAATCTACATCCTGCTGCCCTTCTGTAAAATGCTCCGGTCTTTTGATCTCTGCTTTTTTTGCCGTACATGGCATAATCGAGATCACAACCGTCTTGCGGAGGCTTCGTCCTTCTTTTTCCGCTTCTGCCGCTTTCATCCGGGCTTCTTCCTTCAGCAATGCTCCGAACATTGCCTGCGGAGAACGGCAGGTGGAAATATTTTCCCGAAATTCCGGGTAACGGTTCTCACAGAACTTCACCCAGCCCGGACAGCAGGAAGTAAATAACGGAAGATTCTTACCGGATTTTAAACGCTCCAGCAATTCTGCTGACTCTTCCATTACCGTCAGGTCTGCCCCGAAATTTGTATCATATACCTCATCAAATCCCATATGTCGCAGAGCTGCCACCAGGCGTCCCAGTGTATTTTCACCTTTCGGGATTCCAAATTTATCTCCGATCGCCACCCGGACAGCCGGTGCGATCTGTGCCACAACTCTGATATTCTTATCTGCCAACGCTTTCCATACCGGATCAACATCCTGCCGGATACTGATCGCACCGGTCGGACAGACCGCCCTGCACTGTCCGCAGCCTACGCAGTCAGTCTCTGCCAGTTCTCTGTTAAATGCCGGCATAACCTGCATTTTTGAACCCCGGAAAGCAAAATCCAGAATGCCAAGTCCCTGGATTTCATCACAGGTACGCACACAATCCCCACAGAGAATACATTTATTGGGGTCTCTTATTACACAATCCGAAGAGGTATCCAGTGGAAGTGGTTTCTTATGATTTTCAAATCTGATCTCTGAAATACCCAACTGGCTTGCCAGCTTCTGTAACGTACAGACTCCATTTTTGGCACACGTTGTACAGTCACGGCAATGGGATGACAACAGCAGTTCAATGATCATTTTCCTGTGATGCTGCAATCTTGGTGTATTTGTATAGATCACCATACCATCCCGTGGTACTTCTGAACAGGATGCAAATACCTTTCCACGTTCATCTTCCACCACACACATCCTGCACGCCCCATAGGTTGACAGTTCTGAATGATAACAGAACGTAGGAAGATCGATCCCCGACTTTCGGATCACTGAGAGGACATTTTTTTCGTCTGTAAAAGCCACTCTCCTGTTGTTGATTGTCATATAGCCCATACTCTGTTCCTCCTACCCTTCAATATGAATCGCACCAAATGCACAGGCACTCGCACATGCTCCACATTTGATACATTTTTCCGTATCGATCGTAAATGGTTCCTTGATCTTTCCACTGATCGCACCGACCGGACAGTTTCTCGCACATTTTGAACATCCTTTACACCGCTCAGGACTGATGATAAACTTTCGTAATGCAGTGCAGGTATGGGAGGCACATTTCTTTTCAACCACATGCTCCACATACTCATCATGGAATACTTTCAGCGTACTCATAACCGGAAGTGCCGCACTCTTTCCAAGACCGCACAGTGCAGTTTCTGTGATCATGTTCGCCAGTTCCTCCAGCAGATCAAGGTCTTCCAGCTTTCCATTTCCTGCCACGATCCGCTCCAGGATCTCCAGCATACGCTTTGTTCCTTCACGACATGGCACGCACTTTCCACAGCTTTCATTCTGCGTAAAATTCATAAAGAATCTTGCCACTTCCACCATGCACGTATGGTCATCCATCACAACCAGTCCGCCCGAACCGATCATTGCCCCCATTTTTTTCAATGAATCAAAATCCAGACTGACATCCAGATCTTTCGACACCAGGCATCCTCCTGACGGACCTCCGATCTGCACCGCTTTGAACGCTCCGTCTCCTTTGATGCCACCACCAATATCGTAGATCACTTCCCGCAGGGTCGTTCCCATCGGCACCTCGATCAGACCTGTATGCCGGACACTTCCTGTCAATGCAAATGCTTTTGTTCCCGGACTTTTTTCCGGTCCGATGGAACGGAACCATTCTGCTCCTTTATTAATGATCATCGGAACATTGGCAAAGGTCTCTACATTATTAAGAACCGTCGGCTTTCCAAACAGACCCTGTTCCACCGTCCTTGGCGGTTTGACACGCGGCATACCTCTTTTTCCCTCAATGGACGCAGTCAATGCACTTCCTTCTCCGCAGACAAATGCTCCTGCACCGCGATTAATATGTAAACGAAATGAAAAATCTGTTCCTAAAATATGATCGCCTAAAAGACCGCTTTCCTCTGCCTGTGAAATTGCCCGTTTCAAACGGCTGATCGCCAGCGGATATTCCGCTCTCACGTAAATATAACCTTCTCTGGCTCCTACCGCATAAGCCCCGATCATCATTCCTTCGATCATCTTATGCGGATCTCCTTCCATAATACTCCGGTCCATAAATGCTCCCGGATCTCCCTCATCACCGTTACAGACTACATAGCGGGTCTTTTCTTCCTGACGGGCTACCTGTGACCATTTATATCCCGTTGGGAATCCACCGCCTCCTCTTCCTCTTAAATTGGATGCTGAAATCTCTTCCACCACTTCCTGCGGTGTCATCTCAAACAGGACTTTCTCTAATGCCTCATATCCTCCGGTGGAAATGTATTCTTCTATATGTTCTGCATCAATATGTCCACAGTTTTTCAGTACATTTCTCGTCTGCTTTTTATAAAACGGGATTTCTTCCTGCTTTTTATACTCAAGCCCATCCTGCTTAAATAAAAGATGACGGATAACATCTCCCTTTTCGATCGTTCTGTGGAAAATCTCATCGCAGTCTTCCGGCTTTACTTTTGTATAAAGGATTCCTGCCGGTTCGATCCGCATCAGCGGTCCCATTTCACAGAATCCGTGACATCCGCTTTTCTTCACTTCCAACGGGCCACTACCATGAGCAATCTCCGGTCCAAATTCCACGTCAATATCCGGATTTTCTTCTGCAAGTTCGCTCATCCGCCTGTATATCTCACCTGATCCGCCTGCCAGACACCCGGTTCCTGCACAGATCAAAATCCTGCAACGGCTGTCGCTGATCTTTTTTGCCGCCTCTTCACGAATCTGATGAAGTATTTCTCTGCTCGTAATTTTTTCCATACTTATTCCGCTCCTCTCAATTCGTGAATCAGTTCTGCCGCAGCATCCGGGGTCATTCCCGGATAAACCTTATCATTTACTGTCAGAACCGGAGCAAGTCCGCACGCTCCAAGACAGGAAACTGTCTCCAGTGTAAATAACATATCGTCCGTTGTCGCCTTTTCTTCTGAAAGTCCAAGTTCACTATAAAGCCGTTCCAAAATCGGAATTGACTTTCTGACATGACAGGCAGTTCCATTACAGACTTTAATAATGTACTTTCCCTTTGGTTCAAAAGAGAAGTTTTCATAAAATGTTGCCACACTGTATGCCTTTGCTTCATTGATCCCAAGTTTCTTCGCCACATACCTCAGAAGTTCCGGTGGAAGATACCGATATTCACTCTGAATGTCCTGAATGATCGGAATCAGTGAAGCCGGTTCAAGTCCATGCTGCGAAATGATCTCATCTGCTTTTTTATAGTAGGTTTGATCTAACATATAGCTCCTCCTTCAATATTTTTGTGCAGTTCTTATTATACTTTGATAATTTTCTATCAATTTGTTTTTATTATAGGTTATTTTATATGATTAATCAATAAACATCGCCCTTCAAATGTCTATTTTTAACAATTTTAGTTTTCCTTTCCACTCTTTATTTTCTTAATTTTCCCTTTATTTCCAATAAAAAATGGGCTTTACTTTTTTCTGATTTCTTGCTTATTTTTTTATATATATTGTCTTTTAGTTCCGAATCTGACAAAGAATCACTATTTTAGTTCTTAATAAAATCATAAGGAAGTTTAATTTTCTTTTATAAATTAAACATAATTTGGACACATTTTATGATTATACTAAATGTCAGATAGTTGATGAACAACTATCTCCCCCCTCATAAAGTGATGGCATCCCGGCAGACCCGGGGTGTCAGACTTTAACTCTCATTCCTTTAGATAACTATAAAAAACCGAAAACCCGTTGGCCGAAAGGTCAGCGGGTTTTCTCCGTTCTTATCACTCTTGTCTCATCCTCACTCTTATCTCATACAGATAAAAAGGTTCTGTCTGGAAGACTATCTTTCCGGTACTTCCATGACAGAACCTTTTCATTTCATCTGATTTTTCAGACTGACTTTCTATTCTTAGACTGATCCCGGAAACAGGGCTGTGGAGATCTTCTCCATATCAGAATCACTGATTCCGTACTGACCATCAGAATCTTTTGTTACAGCAATTTCGATCGTCGTTGTATCACCATATGTATTACCATCGATCGACTTCTGCATACTCTGGATCAGCAGATCCTGGAACATACTTGCATCCGCCTGGCTTACATCCTGTCCCTGATCCATCATCTCCTGTGCAACTGCAGTTGAATTATCTTCCAGAGTCTGATATACATCAGACGGAGTTACCTCGATCGTTACTGTAAAATTGCCATCCTTATCTTCCTTGGCTTCTTTTACTTCGTATTTTGCAAGATTATCAATCTTTACAAGCATATCCTTGTATTCCTGCTTTTCTTCCTCTGTAAAATCTCCCAGAGCTTCCAGTCCGCTCAGCTCTGTATCGACCTGCTCGTCTAATGTATCCTCAATCTCTGCCTTTGCATCCTTTTCTGAAATACCGCGGGCTTTCGCATACTCGTCATATTTCTGCTTATAATTAGCATCCATTACGCCTCTTACATAAGCTTCTGCATCAAACTTCGTTGCTCCACCGCATGCGGTTGCACTTATTACAAAAATGAAGGTCAGCATAAGTGCAAGAACTTTTTTCATTTTTCCTCTGTTCATAAACTTTTTCTCCTTTTTTATTTGAACCCTCTGCGGAGGTTCCCACTCTCCACATAGATCCATCAGTTACGTGATAAGTTTATCATTTTTTACTTAGATTATCAAGTTTTTCTAATTTCTTAATGAGATATTTATATTTTTTCTGTTTGTTTTAGAATTTACTCATATTTTTGACACACATTTTGTCTATACTAATATTCAGATAGTTGATGAACAACTATCTCCCCTCATAAAGTATGGCACAGGAAGTGCCAGCACTTTACTCTCATTCCTTTAGATAACTATAAAAACCACGAAAACCCTCACAGCCGATGCTGTGAGGGTTTTCACTGTCCCCATATCTGCCCTGTCTGCCTTTCGAGCAAATAGAGAGCAGATTTTCGGGTTCTGATTTTGCTTTCGTGTCTGTGTCCGTTCCATTAAAAACTTCCCTGCGGTGTATCGGCTTCGCCCCTGACCACTGACTTCGCTGCTTCATATCACTTTAAGCATTTTCACTTCCTATTGATCATTCCATATACTAATAAACCACCACCTGCTATACCTCCAAAAATCAAAATCAGAGTACAGACATTTGCATTCACACAAATATGATTTGTCCAATCAGAAAAATGAGTGGAAAGTATTGTTAATTGCTTTTTATGTTCCGCGAAATATGCATACACATCATTTGTAAATGCCATCCAGATACAACTTATGATTAAAATGGTTCCTGCTTTTATCCATCCATTTACCGGAAGATACCTTGCCACCCAAAACACAAGCCATACTCCCGCCATAAGAATAAATGCAGCTATATAACCAGCTCTCATTCCCTCTCTATCTCCCGAATGATTACATACTTCAAAAATCGTAAGAAAAAGCCACAGGGTATCCCATGCCAATGTAATTAACGCCTTTTTATCAGACAAAATCGGGGGCAATGTTATATTCCTGATTACCAACGGGAAAAATACAACAGTGAGGTTGCTGATATTATCCATAAGGAACTCGCTCAGACGCTGTAAAACCAAAGTGTCCGGGAGAGTATATTTCTGTACCAAATCCCTTGTAACAATCGTTTCGTAGACCTCGTTGATATAGTTTGTTCTGTCTTTTTCGGTTCTATAAGCATAGGAACCTGCTAAACCGCCCTTGATAGCGTACTCATCAAAGAGCTT
>ERZ1106931.752-NODE-752-length-18075-cov-8.076082_pt1 | contig 18075 bp, 17 predicted proteins | sample MGYA00403664_ERZ1106931 | MGnify/ENA primary metagenome ERZ1106931 (study PRJEB35170, sample SAMEA104062435) | human gut metagenome | biome: human gut; feature: human-associated habitat; material: faeces | place: Denmark | collected 2012-06-29 ... | reverse complement strand
GAGCAACGGCCTTCTAAGCCGTGGGTCGGGGGTTCGAATCCCTCCTGGATCACCAAAGAAACGTAATAGCCGTAAGGGTTTTTAGCCCTTACGGTTATTTTTTATTCTTTCAATAAAATGCAATTGCATATGTCGATTGCATATAATTTTGCCATCAATTATGCAATCGGAAACGATGTTGTTGGAATATTAAGTGTACAAATCAGCAACGTATTTAAATTCCTGTTCTGGATTTTCTACTGCATGAGCATATACTTTAATAATCATTTCAGTAGTATCATGGCCAACAAGTTTAGCAATTGTTGTATAAGGCACATTTTGCCGTATTAAATGGCTAATATAGGTATGTCGAGCCACATGACTACTCATAGGTTTTGTAATTCCAAGTTGCTTACCTATGCTTTTAAAGTACCTATTAGTAAAATTCTTTTTTTCAATTGGTCCAGTACCAGTTGAATTTTCGAGAACCCATTTCGTTTTTGAATTACGCTGTGCAATTTTTAGTAAATGGACTAGGCGTGCACTGGTGAATGGGACAATACGTTTGCTGCTTTTGGTTTTAGTTGCTTTTCTTGCCATACCAATCTCAGTCTTACCCCAGGATGAATTGACATGGATTTTTCCATGCTCATCATCAAGTATTTCGATCTCAGACCAATAAAGAGCTTGTAGTTCACCAATTCTTAAACCTGTAAGAAAGAGAAGCAGTACAGGATATTCTTTGGGAGAATCTTTTAAATAATTCAATACAGTGTCGACTTCCTCCCGAGTTAATGCTTCTTTTGGGTGACAGGCTGATGTATTTTTCGGCTTAATAAGTCCATCATAATAGATTTCTGGAATTAACTCTAAGCTATATAAATTACGAAGCGTTTGGCGTAAGATACTGAATGTCCTGCGTATATCAGATGCATATTGGTTAACAAACTTTTGAAGTAACCGTTTGTTAAGTTCCTTTATGGGGATATCTTTAAAGAAGGGTTTTATGCGTTGTTCTATTAAACGTATATATGATTCACGTGTAGACGTAGCATAATCAGCATCTTTGAAATAGCGTAAACAAAAGTTATAATAGCTTTCCTCTAATTCTGGTTTAGAATTAGGTTGCTGTACTTTTGAATTGGCTAGTTCATTAATATAACGTAGTTTATATACTCCGTTATTACGATTATCTATAATTTCCTGCCTATGATCTTTTGCTTCTTGTTCTGACAGGAATCCTTTACTTTTATAGGTAACTATAGTGCCATTTTCATCTGTGTATAAAGGAAGGTTACGAATATAGTAATAACGTTTACCGCTGCTTTGCAGGCTGCTTGAAATTGCACCAATACCTTTAGGTATAGGAAACATAATAAGTCCTTTCTCGCTATTGGTATAGGTGAATCGGTTCACGAAATCATTGTAGTGTACAGCGTAACATTTTGCAATAAATTTTTGCGCCATGTCTTCTGTAAGAATATATTCACGGCCTGCTTTACATAGTTTATTGAGCATTCCACTATTCTTTAATTGTAAACGAATGGTTTGTGGATTTCGTTTTAAAAAATGAGCTAGCTCACGAATGGTGAGGCCCATCGTCTGCTTTAACATGAGCCACACCTCCTTCGTGAAGCGTTAAAGCTAAGCTAATTAATTACAGTGAAACGGCAGATTAATACCGATGAAACAGACCATGGTTGAGTAATGTATTCCATTCATTTGGAATAACTTCATTTTCTTTTAGAACCGAATGTTCTTCATCTAGATAGAAATCATTTATTGGTGTCTGATGTAGAACAATGCCAATGTTCATATGAAATTGAGTGAAGTATCTTTCCGAGTACTTTACCAAGGAATTTTTAGCAGCAAAGTTTGAATTTAAACAGGTATGAATTTCCGGATATATAAATGTATCATCTATTAGAAATTCATACGCTCTTGTAACGTTGTCACAGTGCCCATACCCATTACTAGCAATACAGGACCAAAAAGTCTGTATTGGACGATAGATAGCATGGTTGTAATTAAATGACATAGGGATACCTGAGTGATTGGTATTTGAAGACATTAATTCGTTACCACTATTTACAGATACACTATAATAGGGGGATAATTGAGAGAAAAATTCACCATAGGGCATTTTCAAATCCTCAGTTATCGTATCATTATGAATTAGAGCAGTTCTTAGTAGAAGTTGTTGCTTCAGTAAAGCTGATGCCTCACCTTCTGATTTGACTCTTGCAAAATATGCTAGTCCATTAGAGTGCTGTTGCATTACTGCAAATAGTTGATTAAGATCTGTAGTTTTTAATATCTTATCTATTGTTAAGCCAATGAAGTATTTCATCGTTATATCCTCCTCGTATTTAATAGATATTGTTAATTTCCTTTATTTTGCTAAGGGATAAAGCAAGAAATTTTAGACTTTCTCCATTAATCATTACCTTTTTATAATAGGTAGCTGATTTATGTGAGGCGTCTTTATATCCAATAGAATAACCTTCTACACGCAACATTTTGAAAATATCATTATCACTTCTATTGAAATCGATATTTTGTTGCTTATAGTACTTCCTAATAATCGGCATGATAGCTGGTGGAAATAACCTTACTTCATCGTTTTGGTGGTCAAAGAATCCAACGTAATCACTTGGTGATACTTGATAAGCTTCTTTGCTTTCAGCTATTGAAATCTTCTTCACTGCTTTTAATTGAGTAACACCTTGTAAGAATAGAAGATGAGGCGCGCACTGATTAATGAGTAATTGATTATGTTGAATCAAATTATCAATAATGCGACTCCAGTGTTGAAGTTTTGCACTGGCAGTTTTATTATCATAATAGCCCACCCAAAGCCCACATCTGACAACCAACATTGCGAGTCCGTTTAAAGCTCGACGGCTTTCCTCCAATCTTGCCTCTTTAATTGTAGGATTTGGAGTTAGCTGCAATGTATATAATTGATGCTTTAGAGACGAATAATGCTCTTCTAGGAATCGTATGAAAAGTACCATATAATTCTCTAAGATAGATCCGCAATTTTGCTCAGCAGAGATAAAAACATCATCTTGAAAACTTTGCAAAACAGTATTATTTACCGTATCTCTATCAATGAAAACAGCGATATTACGCAACTTGGAAGAACGTGATAAATCATGAAAATATTCTTCGGCTGTCATTACAACAGAGAATTCCATATTAGTTCTCACAATATCTTCTCCACCATTTGTCGTCTTTGCACGTCCAGTTGAATCACCAACTTGACGCAAAAAGCTTTCAAATTTTGTAAGATTATCTTTACTATTTACATCAGCTAAATCATCGAGAAGAATAGTGTTATCCTTTAGTTTACTTGCAATGCGTTCAAATCCTGCAGCAGTAGATGTAAAATTCACCTTATTATCAATTTTATAAAGTGAATATAAAATACTTGCTAGTGAGGTTTTTCTTGAACCTGAAATACCAATAATATCCATGATATATTGGATAGGATGCTGTGCATCTCTAAATATTCTTCCAGAGAAACCTGCGTGCGCATGTAAGAATAATGGAATAATTACACTTTCTTCTGCTACGGTTAAAATTTTCATTGCTTTTGAGTAGATATCATATTTATCAAGTCTAGTAATATCTGGGAGTTTTAATTCCCCCAAACAATTAGCATCATTACCTGATAAATAGCGTGGTCCATCATTGAGCAGTGCCCAACCACTTTCAATATAGATTGTTTTTGTTGGAAGGGTGGATTCGTATATGTCAAGTATATTTGCGATATACTCTGAGAGATAACCATCAGCCTTTTGTGTGCTTGTATCAAGTGTAATTTGAGGCATCGTTTCTTTTATTAATGAGAAAGCTGATGCAATACGATTACGAGGAATTCGGATAGAAGTTTGTTTATTTTCTGTAGAAACAGTAAATTCAATTTGTTCTTCTATCATGTTATTCGCGGATACGAGATTAATCTTGGCTATTGGTATCAGGATAAAATTTCCTATTCGCTTTTCTTTACCTTTAATCATTACGTACAGATTATTACTTTGAGTTGTATATCTATCCTGATTAGCAAAAAAAGCATGAGGGAAAGACTTTATTTGCTTTGGCAATCTAGTCTTATAGACACCATATGATGATGTAAGGTTTGCACTTACAAAATAACCATTTGGATTATTTTGTAAATTTTTTTGTGCCTTTCTGACTGTATTTTGTATGTTTTTCGGTGTACGATATGAAGTGTAAATATTACTATTTTCCTTTCTTACCTTAAACACAGAATATTCAAGTTTGTCAGAATTTTTAGGAAATGGCTTTGCCATTTCAATAACATCTTTCATATATACCTCCTGTAGGACGAATTTTTAATATATGAAGTTTTCAAAGATCTGTAGTGATTCTGGCGTAAGTCAGAATTGTATTAATGCTGACTAACGAAATACTACGTTCAATCAAATTTGATTGATGATGTTATTATATGGTGATTTGTAAAATGAAACATGTATTTGCTGCGATATGTTTTGTAAATGAGTAAAAAGAGAAAAAGCCCAGTCGTGATTACGACTGGGCTATCATTGGATTAGCTCGAATGTTAGTTATTGGTTCGTGGCATTTCTAGGTATTTTTCGATTTGCGAAAAATCCTCTGGTATGGAAATTAACTGTAGTTTTAAATTAGTCAAATGCTCTCTTTTATTGATCTTCTGTAATGGATTTCTTCGAAGAATATACCAAGATGAGTAGTATTGTAATGCATAAAATCTTATAAGTAATCGCAAGTATTCCCAGTTATGGGTATCAAAATTATCATGGCCTTTGTAATTCAACGGGATATTTACGCATTTTATTGTATCTGATAAATCAATATATGCTAAAGGCTCGTTAGTGCTAGATAAAAAATCGGAGTTTAAATAGAGCAAACTTTGCATGTTGGTACGTAGAATATTATTTACAGGGCTAGATAACTTATAAAATGTTTGTTTACTTAGATTTGTATTACCAGATTGATCAAACGTTTTTTCTTTAAATACATTGGTTTTTTCGAAATTTTCTATTTGAGCGGTTGAAACTACGATATAAATGGCTTTTAAAAAGGTAAAGAACCAAAGAATGTCTAATTTAATAGGAATTTTACTCTCTGATATAGGTGCATCATAATCTAGTAGGTATGGTGATAGAGATTTAAAAATCGAATTCCATTTAATCTTCTCTGTATCTATAGTATTACTTGATGCAATATATGCAGTAAGAATATCAGTGAGTTGTTGCTTAAAAAGTTTATCTGAAGAAACTTGTGTGTTGCATTTGATTAAATGTTGATATACTTGGTTTTGTGGATATAAATTATTATTTTCACGATCTAATTTATTAAGATAATTTATGATTTTACCTTTGTTGTTTAATAAGAATTCCATGGCAACTTTATGTGTATTAGCAGAAGGAAGGGCAGAAGGAAGGGTATGTGTCATTATATTTCTTATGGCTATTGTGAGTTTTGTGTGCTTGTTCGCCTGATATATAAAAAAATAAGCTACACAGCGCATGAAGTCATTCATACCATTAAGCTTCTCTCTATTATAGATATTTTGATTCAGTACGTAAGTTCGTAAAAGAATTTCATTAATAGTATAACTAGAAACATTATTGAAATTTACAGGATTTTCTTTTACTATATTTCTAAATTCGGACCACATTCTTGAGTGCCATATATATGAAATAAAGATGGCTTCATCTAAAGAGATTGAACCATTTATATGTAATAATGTATTAAATTCATCACAGTAATTGCCATTGGCAATTACTGTTCCAAAAAATGAACCTAACGAAGTATTATCTTCATTTTGTAAAATGGATGCGTTATCTTGTGTGTACGAAATATCACTATCAAAAAAAATTCGATTTGGATTACCTACACTAGAGTAGGCACCTGTATAATCTTGATATGAAATATTGTTTATATATTTTATGCTTTTTATTTTTTTATCTTTACGGTTAATACTATCATACTTCCAAATTGTATAAGCCAAGTATACATATATAAAACGAGCTATATTTTCAGTTAAGTAATAGATGGTATGATTGTCGCCTTTGATAATGTAATGGTTTTCTGTGTTTGTGTTAGGATTTGTTATAATCGGTAAACTTTTAGATATATCCTTTAATAAATTCATAAATCTATTTGGATAATGTGAGGGAGCATCGTAGTATCGTTTATAAAATCTACCATAAAATTTTTCTATAAACTCTGAAAGGGATAATTTCAAACTTTGCGGAAATTCTGAAAAATTATCTAATTCACTGAGAAATAGATCTTCTAGTTTTATTGGATTAGACTCATTCTGGGGTTCAATGAGTTGTAAATCATCAATTACCAGTAGATTATTTAATAATAAATAAGCTACTGGTAACTTTATTTTTGTTTTTATATAAGGTGCACTTTCGATATAACAAGGTATATGGGCTGACCAATTGCATTTTTTTTCTTTTTCAAGAGTTTTTTTTGCCTCAGAATCAATAGAAATCCTAGTTGGTTGAAATTGTTTTTTTAAGTTATATTGATCGACGTCAAAATTGGCAACTAAATCATCTATATAGCCGCTGCGCGATATAGAAGCTTCTACATCATTAATTTCCCCTAGTACCAATAAAGGATATAAAATTTCATAGGAATATCGTTGTGTATTAATGTATTTAATGACTCGACGTAAGATATTAGTATTAATTAGACTAAAGGCATTATTTTTATTCATCATGTAGTCTTTCTCTATTTTAGAAAATATAGAACTATGGTTTGTATTCGTCAAATTTAATAGGTGTTAAACCATATTTTATAAGAATAGTGTTTATTTTTTTCTTATAATATAGCACACTTCCCTGTTGACGCCATAGCTCGCCATTAATACTAGTTGTATTTATAATAATATGAATATGAAGCTGATTGGGTTTATTGATATGAACTGCCCCAAAACATTGACGCTGATCATGTATTAGTGCGAGCGCAATCTCTTTTGCAACTGCACACAGATATAGATGTGACTTACCATTAAGATTTTCGTCAAAACAAAAAATAAAATGTACGTAAGGGGATGTATATTTCTTATTATGACATCGTCGGACTAATTCCATTTCTTTAACTGCAGTTAATAGACCTACGCCAATTGTAAAACTTAAATCTGATGAAGTTTTACTCGGGTCTAATACATAGTCGTATATTCCTTGAAGCGTTCTTGGAGTTCTGTTTTCAAATCTAAGTATTGACATCTTATTTTACCTCAATTCTATTTATCAATTCATTTAATTCATCAGTATAGTTTGTAGAAGATTCAATGGGGAGTCGTGCTATTTTACTTCGTAATTCATATAATAAAGTTATAATTGGTTGGAAGCTCTCGCTACTGTATAGTGTATGTGATAAAGCTGTTCTTGTGACATATTCTGATAGTGATAAATTTGCATCATTAGCTTTAGACTTTATTTGGTTTTTATTGGATTCACTGATTCTAATTTTTAAGATGGATTGTTTTGTTTCTTTTTTTTTCATAGTAAACACCTCATAATTTTAATCTTTATTATTTGTATGTTTATTTGATTATTATTGATTAATAGAGATGCATAAGTCTTTATATAGAATCAGAATGCTTATATTTAGTTATATCAAGTTAGACAAATGTGTACACATTTATATGCTTTCTCTTTTTACTCTTTTTCAACAATAAAAAAAAGATATAATACTAAGTACCTATATGTGTTAAAATTTGCGGAATTAGAGGAAAAAGAGAAAAAAATACTGATTATAAGAGTATAGTCAGTATTTTTTAAATTATATTAGTCGTCGTCTTTGGTTAGTAGGTAAAGAATTACAGCGCCTACAGCTTCAACGATTACACTGGTCACAGTTGGAGTCATACGTATCACCTCCTTTCATTGGAATTGCTTATTAAGCAGAGACTAAATGGTTCTTCTGGCAATTCATACACAAAGGTATATGGTAACGTTGTTTGGAGTAACTAGATACTTTACTGGATATAGAACATCCACAATCTGTACACTGTAAATCATCAGTTGTCATATTTTGTGGAGAAATTACTTTCTTTCTTGTAATAGATACATTAGGTTGAGACATCGTTTGTGTATTAAGGTCTGTATTGTTATCAGCTTCTGGGTCATCTCCAGTAGCAATACAGAAACTAAGCATATAAGCGTATTTTATAGCCGCTGTTTCAGCTTTCATGATGGCCTTATCACCACTATCTTGCCCTGAACCAATACCACTAATTTGAACAGATTCACCTGTCTCTACATCAATAATGGATATAGTAACGCTAATTGTAGCGTGCTTATCAATATTACCTTTGGCTGTTTGTACCTCTCGTAAATCAAGAAGGGTAGGGGTAACAGCTGTAATTAGACCTACACTTGTAAGAGCGTCGTTTACACGCTCTAACACATCGCTACTAGTAACGTAAGAATACCCATGAAAGGTATTTTCACCTGTTTTTTCAATGTAGCTACAACTTTTCATAGCAAGTGATAGCTTTTCATATAATGCTGTATTCGTCATTTTTGTTCCTCCGCTTGCACACCAGATCGTGCTAAATAATAACTTAGACCGGCAGATGCATCCATATGTACATTACCATCCCAACGATATGTAAAATGATTTAAGACGTCATTAATTGTTGACTGGTTAACCTCACCATATTGCGATATTAGATTTTTCCATAAAGGATATGTTTTTTCGCTCAAATACGCTTGAATTTCGAGTGTATCATGTAATGTAATAGGTGATTCTTTGAGCAATCGTCCTAGCATTTCTTTTGGGGTTTCTGTATGTCGATTCCAGTTGATTGTAGTGACAATGATAGTTCCACTACAAAGGTATCCCGTAACTCTACTATTTTCCTCAATGAGTAGAAGAGTAGGTTTACTATGATTTTTATGTAAATCTAATAGTGGTACAGGCCAATAGGAAACAACTTCAATTTCCATATGATTTTGGTTTTCAGCACATTGTAATTCAGATATATTAGATTGAGAAATACCCACCATATACAACCATTCTTGGTTATCTATAGTGGGTAATATAAATTGGTACGTATATCGATTATCTTGTGTTGATGTAAGCTCGTCTCTTTGTTTCCATGCATCTTGTAAAGGTGTTTTAGAGCTGACTTTATTAAATATAAGATGTGGAATTTCAGTATAGGCTAATGAGTAAAGTGTAGGGGTGTGTTTATTTTTACTATGAATGACTGACAAATCTGAAATGAGTGATTGTCCACGCTTACATATATAACGATCTAGTACCTTAATTTTACTTTGTATTCTTTTTACCACAGATACATAGAGATCTGTCTCCGTAATAATAATACCGCAGTATTGTGTCATAATGATTCCTTTCTATTATGCTGACTTAACTTGTTGTGCTGCTTCAATCGCTTTGCATTGAGCGGATACAGCGCAATAACCTTCACATTTTTTACCATGCCAAGTTTCACGTTGGCTACATTTCTTTGGTACCACACCTGTTTCTATGGCTTGTTGTAACCGTTTTGCTTTAGCTTCCATATATAGTTTCAACCAATGATTGCTGATTGGATTGATAGGAATAAGATATAACGGCTTTGTAATACCTCGTTCAGAAGCAATACGTAGCCCTGTATCACGACATAACGCCTGAATCACCATAGACGATACGGTGTAATTTTCTTCTTCTAACAATAATCTGTAATAGTTTAATTGTAAGGCCCAATCTAACACATGACGTACTCCATCTGTGAATAATTCTTTTCGTGTTTTAGGTTGACCTTTTTTGGCTCCCGTTTTATACACTTCACCGGTTTCAACATCTTTTTTATAATACCCTAATGCTTTCATAAGCTTATAGGAGCTTGTTATTTTCAGATCACCTAGCGTAGTATCCGTATTAGATAACACTTGCCCATATAAATCAAATTGCCCTGTTGTGGTAGTATTTTTTAAGCGTTCTTCTGAAAGCATGTTACCGCTAGTATGACGTTCTGTAATCGTATGCACAGCTGACCCATGTAAAGCGTATAGTTGCTTTTGTGGATCTACGGCATATTCAGTAATCTTTTTGAGATATAATTCGCGAGTACCACTTAATAACTCAGTAACAGATGGTTTAGTTAAATTACGTTCTAGTGAGGTAGCCACCGCTCGTAATGTAGGTAAAAACATACATCTCGTACCTTGTGGGCATCGCAATAAGCATTCATACATATTAACTTCATCCCCATTAGGGCAAATAAATCGTTTGACTGGCATAATTATATCCCCCTTATAATTGTCCGCATTCACTCATACTATGAAATTCACCATGTCCAATGATGATGTGGTCTAGTACTGGAATATCAAATAGTCTACCCGCTTCAGCAACTCGTTTAGTACATCGAATATCTAATTCACTTGGATGAGAATCGCCAGAAGGGTGGTTGTGGACAATGACAATCCCACAGGCTTTTAAACGAACAGCCGAAGAGAAAATACATTTAATATCTAGAGAAGCTGTCGTTACATCACCAATAGAGATATCTTCAGATTTAATTAGATTATTTCTGGCATTAAGATATAGCACGCGTACATGTTCGGTTTCAAAGTACTGCATATCTGACATAGCTTTATAGATATCAATAGGTCGTCCCACATTAATAGGGGCTTTACGAGGCCTATTTTGCACATTCTTAATGATGGATTTAATGGCACGTAGTTTGGCAATGCCACGATTTCCCATGCCTGGTGCATCATACCACTCAGATTCTTCTGCATGGAATAATGCATCATATGGATCTCCATAACGTTCCACTAACTCTTGAACAGATGCCTTTGGTAAAATTTCTGTTAACATAGCTTCAACTGTAGTATTCATAATAGATTCTCCTTGTATAGAAATAAATTATTTTGATTCATAACTGGAAATTTGACACCAATTATTAGTATTTAACGATTTAATATGGCGATTGATTTTAGAGCGAATCGCTTTAATACCGTCGAAGATATCAATATGTAGCGAAGGAAATGTCGCCACTAAAAATCGCTGTAGAGTAGTTAGGTTAAGAAAATAGTTAATATCATAGGTTTCATCAATGTATAATTCAATCTTGAATCGAATTGGTAAGTACACATGTGATGTATCTGTATTAATATAGGTCAGTTCAGAGCGTTCTTCTGATACGTAATGTAATTTAACATCAGGGGATAAATACACTCTACAATATTCCATATCAATAGGGTGTGTATCGCCTTCGCTTTCTGTATGAATACGTAAAATATATTCCTTTGTTTGATTATGCTGATAGAGATCATAATCAAGAATGCTATGTTTTCGGCTGTCCGAAAGCATATTGGCTAACATACCCATGCGAACAAGAGGAACATCTAAACGTTCAATCTGTTCTCTAAAAGCCCATTGTAATGATTTCAGTAATGGCTGTAATGTTAACTGTTGCTTACTGATAAACAGAAATGTGTTTTGGTAATATTTGTTCATACAAATCCTCCCATAAAAAATACCCCTAGGTGTCAATGCACCTAGGGGTTAACCTTAAGGAATAGCTATATATACTATCATAATGATAGTATATAAATAAAAAAATAGAATATAGCTGTTTATGAAAATAAGATGAAAATTTTAAAGAAGTTTTATTATTTTCAGGTATAATCACTAGTATAAAATGGTGGAGGATAAGGCGTATGTTGGCTAATTCAAAAAATATAAAGATATTTAGTTGTATAGTTATTTTGCTTTTTTTGGTAACAATTGGTTTGTTGTGGAAATATGATTTAATTTTTACAAATAAAAAAACTATTGGAGCTAAAGAACCTACAAATATAACAACTATATTAGACAATAATAAAGATAAAGCCACAGCTGATAAAGAGAAGCCAATAGAAAAAGTTTCGTTAGTAAATGGTATTGATACTACAAAAGTAAAATATGCGGATGTCCCTAAAAGTCGTCCAACTAAAGAAGATATGGAACAACGGGAGCGATTAGAAGCTACACAACGTTATAAGAATGGTCAATATGGTGTTGTAGTTGATACATCAAGCATAAGAACTAAAAGTGCTTGGAATTCGGAAGTAAGAGGACAAGCTATAACGGTTGTAGCTGATGCAACTATTAATGGTAATTACAAATCAATAATTTTGTTCATTGTTGTATCGGGTGATTCTGAAGGTATGGTTCTTGGTGGATATGATACAGATAATAGTCCTCAAGTAATTAATATTATGCGTGTGAATGGACCGTTGTCTAGTATTGCAAAAATAACTATAGATGCAATGGTAGATAACGGAGCACTAGATCAGTTCTCTAAAGTTAAAATTGACAATTTTGCTTATTATAAGCTACCTAAATAAGTAATGAGATGGGTATAAGTATTTTTTAGTTTTGTCTGTTGTAGTGACTAAGGTTTATTATTTTAGCGGACATCAATAGATGGGGAGAGATTTATGGAAGCAAATAAATTAACGTTAAAAGAGAAAATTGGTAAAAACTTAGAAGAAAGCAATCAAGGAATGTTTGGCAAGTCAGCAATTCTATTTGGGACTATTTCTGAGCATTATTTTAAAACCAAATGGATAGGGTATCTTGTTGGATTTTTATTGATAACTATTTTATTTAGTGGCTGTAAAAGTGCTGTCTCAGGATTGTTCGGACCTTCTGAACCTGAATCTTATAAAGATATAAGTGCTTATGAAATAGTTAGTGAAATGGTTGATGGGCCTCAACCAGCAAGTAAAAATCAAAAGTTAGTTAAATATCTAGAAGATAATAAAGGTCTTCGTATTAGTGGTTATGTGTCTGGTGTCAAAATCGATGGAGATACACCTGTTGTAACATTATTACCATTTTTAGAATATGATCCTAAGAATAGTCAACAATCTCGTATGTCTGGTAAAGCAATTGCAATTCAAGCAGAGAATAAGGATGCAGCTGAAGCAATGAAAAAACTTCGTCCTGATGATTTAGTTTATTTGAGTTCAACTTATTTGGGGTTTGATGGAAAAGAGGAAAATGAAGTGCTTCATTTTGGTGCATTTAAGGTTCAATTACAAGTTGGAAAAACTATTAGATAATAGAAAGGGGCTTTATTGTGCCTCTAATGTTAGTATTTCTCAATATTTTTACATTGTATAATCTTTTATAAAAACTTTTAATCAACATAAATGTAAAATAATTTAAAGGAGATAACTATGTTGATTGAGAAAAAAGTGCTTTATGTTGCAGAGGCTGCATCACTTCTAGGATGTTGTGCACAAGTGGTATATCAATTGATAGAAGCTGGTAAACTTCAAGCCTATAAAGAGGAAGGTAGAAAATGTTGGAGGATACCAGCAGAAGCTCTGGATCTTTACATAAAAAACTGTCAGGATAGGTTTTTGACGAAGTAAATAATATAGGCAAATACCCATCTTTGTATTACATTATTGCTTTATGATATACGTTTTGTATAGTTGGATTTGATTCTTAGTAAACGTCTAACATAGAAGTAATATATAATAAAGGAGGTATTGAATATGTTATTAAATCAAGAAAATGACATTTTAACAGTAGATGATTTATGTGAGGTCTTAAGAATTGGTAAAAATGCTGCTTACAAGTTAATCAATTCAGGTAAATTAAAATGCTATCGTATTAATAGAACATGGAAGATTCCAAGACAAAGTGTAGAAGAATATATCGATGAGGCTAGAAATAGTTATTTTATTGCATAATTCATCCCCTAGGGCCATTGGCTCTAGGGGATGTTTTGGCTATGTTGGTATGATATACTGAGTATATATTTCATAGTCTTTGGGGGAGCTATATGATACAGATACAACTAAAACAATTTCAACAAGATGCTATTGATAAGATTTTGGAACAATTTGAAAACCCTGATGGAACACAGAAAATGTTGGTAAAAGCACCAACAGGTAGTGGTAAAACGATTACATTAATTGGCTTGATTGAACGAATGGAGGCTGATTATCCTGGGAGGTATGTGTATTGCTGGCTAACACCAGGTAAAGGGGAGTTGGAAGAACAGTCTGAAGAAAAGATGAAAAGATTTTCACCTTCATTAAATACAGGAAATCTTAATGATGTATTAACTTCTGGATTTAATGCTGATATAACGTATTTTATTAACTGGGAATCTATTACCAAAAAAGGTAATCGTGCTATAAAAGATAGTGAAAGAAAGAGTTTATATACGCAAATTGCTACAGCACATGCGAATGGTATTGAATTTGTTGTACTAATTGATGAAGAGCACCAAAATAATACAGTGAAAGCTCGTGATGTTATTGATGCAATGAACCCCGTACGTGAAATCCGTGTATCAGCAACACCTGATTTACGTAGAGGTATAGATTCATATGTTATTACAGAAGATGTAGTTATTTCTGAGCAGCTTATTACAAAAGCTTTATATATTAATAAAGATTTAGAAACTAATTTTCTAAGGGATGAATATGATGAACTTAAATTACTTTTAGATAAAGCTGATGAGACTCGGAAATCTATAGTGTCAGCTTATCAAAAAAGAGGCGAAGCAATTAATCCGCTTGTTTTAGTCCAGTTTCCTAGTTTAAGTGATGATCTAATTAGTCGTGTTGAAAAAATTCTTGAAGATAAGGGATACACCTATGATAATCAGTTGGTTGCAAGTTGGTTTAGTGCAGAAAGTAAAGCTGATAAGGAGATGAACTCTAAAAAACTAGGAAAAATCAATATTGGTGATATAAATGATTCGGATAGTGTGACTCATAATGATGCAAAACCATGTTTTTTGTTATTTAAACAGGCATTATCAACTGGATGGGATTGCCCACGAGCCAAAGTGCTAGTGAAGTTACGAGATAATATGAACGAAACATTCGAAATTCAAACACTTGGTCGATTACGGAGAATGCCCAAAGCAGTTCATTATGGTGATGATATTTTGGATTGTGCATATCTTTATACCCTAGATGAAAAATATAAAGAGGCTGTTATTCATGATGGTACAGGATTTGAAGTAAAGCGTGTCTTTTTAAAACCAGAGGCGAAACCAATAAAAATTTATAAAGAGTATATTGATAATAATCATAATCATATTGATATGAAGCAAGCTCGTAAATTATTATATACATATTTTATGGATACATTTAATTTAGCCTCATTAGTTAAGAACCCAAATGGTGAAAATTATAATAAACATATATTGGAATCGAATGGATTTGTATTTGGAACTAAGCTAATTCGAAAATTTTTAAATGGGAGGTTTAGAACTCTTGCTGATGTTATAAATGCAACTAGTGATAATGATGTAAAATTTGAGGTGAATACACATGTTCATGGTTTATTATTACGGCATGAGATAGGCCGTTTCTCGAAGGTCTTAGGATTAGACTATGATAATACACAACGACTTATTAGGACTTTATTTATGTCTGGACGGGTATCGCGTACTTCTTTAGCATATAAAATCATTTCCCTTGAATTGCGTGAATACTATGCTTTTATTATTAACAATAAAGAATTAATTTACGATGCTTTAGTTGATTTTGAGAAAAAAAGTAAATCATTAGCTCAAAGACCCCAACAAAATCAAATTTTTGTAGATGTTAAAGAAGAAACTTCCTCTATTTTGTCTGAAGAGGTTTATCCTATAATACCTGAAACTCATTCAATTAATTTCGCAAAAAATGTATATAATGACTATGATTCCTCTATGTTAGATTTTAGGTCAACACCAGAGAAACTGTTTGAAAAATATTGTGAAACATTGAAATCCATTAAATTTATCTATAAAAATGGTGATAAAGGGATAAATTATATTTCGATGGTTTATCAGATGGCATTAGGTCGGGCTCGTAGTTTCTACCCTGATTATTTAGTTCAGATGTCTGATGGTACAATATGGATAATAGAAACAAAAGGTGGGGAAACTAAGTCAGGTCAAGATAAAAATATTGATATTGAGGCCAAGCACAAGTTTGATGCGTTAGTAGCATATGCAAAAAAATATAATTTAAGATATGGTTTTGTACGAGATAAGAATACGGATTTATACATTAATACAACTGATAGTTGGGCAGATGATTTATCTGATACATCTGTATGGAAACGTATTGAAACAATTCTAAAATAGAGGTATGGTATGGCAAATTTATCACAAGAAAAACGATTGCGTATGCTTTCGTTTTTGGAATCATTGCGTGCAGTAAATAAAGATGATGTTTCTAGCCTTCGTGCTATTAATGAGATTGAACAAGTATTGAATGAAAAAAAGTATGGATTAGTATGGGAAGAGCATACAGAGTTAGTTGATGAATTAGTAGAGAAGAATGTTCTGATTTTTAATGAAAGTAGATCAAAGCAAATTAAAAAAGGAAATAATGATGTTTATAATTTTCTTTTAGAAGGGGATAATTTGCATTCTTTAAAACTACTAGAAAAGACACATAAGGGTAAAATTAATGTAATATATATAGATCCACCATATAATACAGGCAATAAAGATTTTAAGTATAATGACCAATTTGTTGATTCTAATGATGCCTATGCACATAGTAAATGGTTGAGTTTTATGTCTGTTAGATTACAAATAGCTAAGAAGTTATTATCTGATGATGGAATTATATTCATCAGTATTGATGATAATGAACAAGCTCCTTTGAAGTTGCTCTGTGATGAGATTTTTGGTGATACTAATTTTATTGGACAGTTGCATTGGAAACGAAAAAAACAACCATCTTATTTACATGGAAATATAGCTGGTGTAATGGAATATATTACTGTATTTGCAAAGAATAGAGTGAAGGCACCTAAATTAGCTATAGCCACAACCACTGATTCTACCACTCGTGTAGATAATGCATCTAATCAAGCTTCTGTAAGGGAAATAAAAGCTGGAATAAGAGTGAAGATTGCTTCTGATATTATGTGTATCCCTAAAGGTGTATATAAAAATAAAACTATGTCCACAGAGTTTTTGGATGATGTATATATAGAAAATGGGCGAACTAAAAACTCTTTTAGAGCAGTTGCAAAATATAGAGATAGTCAAGAACGAATTAATCAATTTTGTGATGAAGATGTACTTTTTATTACGAAAAACTATAGTTTTAGGAGAGATAAACTCCAAGCAGATCTAAATAATAGAAAGGCAATAACAGATTTATTATTAGACTGGGGGGACAATCAAGATGCTGATAAAGAATTTAAGTCGATAATAAAAACTGACAATTTTTCTTATCCCAAACCGTCCAGTTTGATTTATAACCTTATAAAGTCATATGGTGAGAATGATATTACTATATTAGATTTTTTTGCTGGATCTGGAACTACAGGTCATGCTGTTGCAAGATTAAATAGTGATGATGGTGGTCAACGTAAATATATTCTTTGTACGAATAATGAAAATAATATCTGTGAGGAAGTTACTTACCAAAGATTAGTCAATATACAAAACGAGTTACCTCATAATCTTAAGTATTTTAAGACTGGATTTATAAGTAAGGCGGTGAATACTTCTTTAATCGATAATCTACTAGACTATATTAGGCCGTTGGTTGAGTTAGAATATACATGTGATATTGATAATTCATTAATGAGAATTTTTTTGAATGAAGATGAGTTTGATATGTTTATGGAGGATAATGAAGATATTACTTTAACAAGAGTATTTTTAGCTTCGGATATTTTCATGTCGTCAGAGCAAGAACAGAAGTTAGCTGAAGCTAATTGTGAAATAATTCGTATTCCAGAATATTATTATAGGGATGAATTGATTGAAACTGGTGAGCTATAATAAATAGTGAACCGATTCATATAAATAGCGTAAGAAAAATATAGTAAATTTGCCATTAATTATGCAATTGCCAGGGGGGTCAATAAAAGAAATATAGATAAATACTTAAAAGTTCTATTTCCTTCTAAGCCGTGGGTCGGGGGTTCGAATCCCTCCTGGATCACCAAAGAAATAAGCGGATAGCTCGTAATGAGCTATCCGCTTTTTTGCTATTTTAAATTATAAATCAGTAGTTATTTTGGGCTCTATAATAAATGTTGGGGTGACACCACTACGGTGTCACTTCCAACATTATT
>ERZ1106931.711-NODE-711-length-18818-cov-32.583329_pt1 | contig 18818 bp, 18 predicted proteins | sample MGYA00403664_ERZ1106931 | MGnify/ENA primary metagenome ERZ1106931 (study PRJEB35170, sample SAMEA104062435) | human gut metagenome | biome: human gut; feature: human-associated habitat; material: faeces | place: Denmark | collected 2012-06-29 ... | reverse complement strand
GACTTCGGGACTTCCCTGTCCAGGGAAACCGTCAGAACAACGGTAAACAAGGTCCTCAAGGATGCCTTGGACTTCAACAGAAGAATCATTCCGAACTGTCCTATTGTCTTTCTGGACGGAACCTATGTGCCGATAAAACGCAGATATGAAGGCACAGCCAAGGTCGAGAAGGAATGCGTCATGGTGGCCCTTGGAATCACTGAAGAGGGCGAAAAAGTCGTTTTGGGCTTCTATTTTGCCCCAAACGAAGGCGCATGGTCATGGGACGATGTCCTGGCTGACCTGAAGTCCAGAGGACTATATTCGGTTTCCCTTTTTGTCACAGACGGACTTCAGGGAATGCCTGAAGCAATCCACAGGAACTATCCCAAGGCAAAGCACCAACTTTGCCTTGTGCATGAGACCAGGACGATCTGCAGGGATGTCCGCAAAAGCGACAGAAAAGCTGTTTCCGGAGACTTCAAGAACGTCTATTCCGCAAAAGACAGGGCCGAAGCGGAAAGCCGCCTTTCCGACTTTGAGTCCAAGTGGGAAAAGACCTATCCGAACATGGTCAGGAAGCTGAGAAAGCAGATCGACCTCTTCACTTTCATGGACTATCCGAAACTGTTATGGAAGTCGATCTACACGTCAAATGCGATCGAGGGATTCAACTCGAAGCTCAAGAGGCTGACCAGGAAAAGGATACTGATGAATTCCGAGGACAACGCAGTGATCACGATCGTGTCGTGCTGTGCCGACTACAATAAAAATGCCGGGAAGATACGACTGAGAAAATTCAACGATATGTCGGATGAAGAGAAGAACAGCCTTCTGCTGAAGAACTGAGGGCTGAGGCGCGTCTTTCTTCCTGTTCATGAACAGGAAGAAAGAGATAAGTGATTGCATCTATAACGTGGTTGTGGGCTTTCACACATGATTCTTGCAAATGTCTAGAAAAGGGTAAAAGCAACAAATTCAACACTTTTATGTTCTAAAAAGTGCTGTACCATAACACTTTTCAGAACATATGCTGTTTTCTATATAGCATTCTAACTGTGCATTAAACTATACAATTTCATAAATTGTTATATAGATGGTTAGCTCTTATAATATCGTAATTTTAAAGAATATACATATTCATTCTATAAATGTTTAGATATACAATAAAACTCATAAAAAAGAAAAAAGCATAATGCAAGTCTTAGTTATAACAAATTCTGTCTCCGATTACACCAAAAACGCACTCTCACAAAGAATAAAAAAGCAATTTTCAAGTCTCAAAATCATGATCCCATCCGGTGATACTTGACATCATTTCTCATCTTCAGAAAATTTCAGCACTTTACTTTAGTAAAAGGCACAAAAATCGGTTGCATTTTGCTTTTAAAATGGTAGAATAACCAATGGCTAATTGTGAACTACACCCCGGTAAGGTTACAGTTTGCTCAAGATACAAGAAAGGTACAAATAGAAAATGCAACGTCAAACTACTATTTACAAGAAGACGGACGTAGCCAAGAATTGGTACGTCGTTGATGCTTCAGATAAGCCCCTTGGTCGATTAGCCTCCGAAATCGCTGTCGTACTGATGGGTAAAAACAAGCCGCAGTACACACCCAACTTTGACAATGGTGACTATGTCATCGTCGTCAATTGTTCGAAGGTCTGGTTGACCGGAAACAAAATCCATAAGAAGATGTACTTCGATAACAAGTCCAACAATTATGGTGGTCTCAGAACCAGAAGTGCCAAGGTCATGAAGAAGGAATATCCTACTGAAATGATCAGAAGAGCCGTCAAGGGAATGCTTCCTAAGGGCCCGCTTGGCAAAGAGATGATCAAGAAGTTATTCGTTTATGCCGGTCCGGAGCATGACAGACAGGCACACAATCCGATCGAAGTCGAGTTGACTGCTAAGAGGGAGAAGTAAAATATGGCTAACACAAAATCTGAAAAGCTTATCTACTCCGCCGTCGGAAGAAGAAAATCTTCTGTCGCCAGAGTCTTCCTTACTCCCGGCAAAGGCGAGATTGTCGTCAACGGAAAGAAAATCGATGAATACTTCCCTCACAAGGTCCTTATCCTCGATGCTATGCAGCCTTTAGCTGCTATCAGCGCAGAAGGAAAGTATGACATCAAGGCCAACATCGTCGGTGGTGGTTACAATGGTCAGACCGGTGCCTTAAGATTAGGTATCGCAAGAGCCCTTGTCAAAGCCAATGATGCAAACAAACCGGTTCTTCGTGCAAAGGGACTCTTGACAGTCGATGCCAGAGTCGTTGAACGTAAGAAATACGGTCTTCGTAAGGCTAGAAAAGACAAGCAGTTCTCCAAGCGTTAATCCAGCGTTTGCCGAGCTTGTCCAACCAACAGCAAAACAGAAACCCCTCGGAATCCGAACCGAGGGGTTTTCTATTGTCATTTTTCCCTGTCCTTTGTGATAAGATATTTAAGGTAAACAAAATGAGATTAGATAAATATTTAAAAGTAAGCCGCCTCATCAAAAGAAGAGAGGCAGCCAAGCAATTCATCGACAAAGGTTATGTTCTTCTCAATGACAAAGTCGCCAAGCCTTCCAGTGAGGTGAAAATAGATGATATCATTCAGATCGTTTCACCATTAGGCGGAAAAAGCGTCAAAGCAAAAGTCAAAGAGATCAGGATGGTTTCCACAATCGACAACGCATCCAAGATGTATGAGATCATAGGAGAATAATCATGAAAGAATATAATTCCAAAAATACCCGTTCCAGTAAGGGCTTATCGATACTTTATATTTCCGTTATGGTTTTCTGCAGCATCGTTCTTCTTGTCCTTGTCATCCTTTCCGCTTATAAGCTCAAAGAGAACAAAGAGCTCAAAGCAAAAGAGGCGGCCATTGTCGAGAAATACAAAGATCTTGCAAAAGAGAATGAAAACATAAAAGATGAAGACTATGCAAGAATCTATTTTGAAGGAGAGAATCTCTACATTCCTTCTAAGGATATCATCATCGAATATCGTCCATGAAAGATCTTTTATGTCTATCTGAGCTGAAAGAAGGAAGATTCCTCTTGGCTTTTTCAGGTGGGCCCGATTCCGTTTATCTTTTATATCGTCTTTCTCTTTTATATAAAGAAAAACTAAGTGAAAGAATAGCCTTATGCTATATCGATTATCACGATTCCCCTTATGTTGACAAAGAAGAAGAAATCGTAAAGTTTTATGTAGAGAAATATCAACTGAAACTATATAAAGACGATGTTCATTATGATGCTATAACAGATCATAACTTTGAAGAATGGGCAAGAGAGTATCGATACGATCTCTTTTCCAGAATCATCAAAGAGAACGGATACAAAGCATTGCTTACCGCCCATCAGAAAACAGATGATGCCGAAACTTATCTGCTTCAGAAGAAGAGAAACAATTATCCGCTTCACTATGGTCTTAACACGATGACATCATTAAAAGGAATGACTATACTACGACCGCTGTTGTCTATATCAAAAAAAGAGCTGACAGATGAACTGGATGACAATCATCTTCCTTATTATGATGATATCACCAATAACGATACCAGCAAGGAAAGAAACAGATTTCGAAAAGAGCTGAAAGAAGAGGAAATCGATGATATCATCACTCGACTGAAGGAAGAGAACATCAGGCTTGACAAGTTATACAGCCTCTTTGAAAACTATCAGAATGGAATTAGTTTTAATTCCTTTTATTCATGGAAAGAAGAAGAAAAACAACGATATTGTTTCTATCTCCTTGATTCTCATTCTATCAAAAAGGGAAGAGAAGGAATCGGAAAGAGAATGATGGACTTTCTAAGAAAAAGAGGAAACAAAGAATTCAGAATCAATGATAGTCTTTCTCTCTATCGCACCAAAGAAGAATTTTTTCTCTCCATCCCTTTTGAAAAATTATCTTACGAATATCAGATCAATGAGCCCAGTCTCATAGATAACGAATATTTCCAAGCTGATTTCAATGATACCAGCTCCTTCAACATCAAAGGATTCCCTATTACGATCCGCAATTATAAAAAAGGGGATATCATCTCAACTGGTCTTGGAATCAAAGAAGTCTCTCTCTTTTTAAGAAAACAAGACGTACCTCTTTACCTCTATCCCCTATACCCGGTCTTCCTTAAAGATGATAAAATTTTCTTTGTCCCCTTTTATCAGGACATCAAGAAAAATAAAATACCCTTTAAATTGAATTATCAGAAAGGCATCTTAAAATGAAAAAACAGATTATCACATTATTATCGCTTCTGTTCCTTGTGTCCTGTGGAACAAGCGAAAACAGTTCTACTGTTTCCGCTCCTGAAGCAGTGAACAAACCGAAAGAAACAGAAGCTATCAAGGAAACAATCACAGCCACAGAAGAAGTGAAAGAAAAGAAAACCTATACGTTCACTTCCGAAAATATTCCATCTACCGCACAGAGCAAATATAACAATGACTTTGAATTCAGCCAAGATGGATTTGTTCTCTTTGGAGACTTCATACAGTGCGGAACCGGAAGCTATGACAAGATGATTCAGATGAAAAAGGAAATCTCTTACTTCTATAGCAGAACAAAAGCAACCGGTACCATCACTCTTTCCGTCTTGGATAAAGGCGAATACACTGGTATTCCGTCAATCTATAGCGGAGAAAATGAAAATCCATCAACCGCGATTGAATGGGAAAGCAAAAAGCAGGAAAGCAACGCTATCATCTATCAGGCATCCTTCAACGGTTATTTCAAAATCAGTGATGAGTCTTCCTTTGCTCTCTATCTCAACTACATTCAGATTGAAGCATAACTAATATCAAGAGCTTGACTAGAGTGTCAGGCTCTTTTTTACAATGAAAATGTTTTGTGAAAACAACATTTGTTTTTTCCAGATGCCGTTTTCCTATCTCATCTCTTTTGTTTATAATGTGGCTGTAAAACAAATGATTTCAGCTGAAACTTTAAGAAACATTCAATCTTCCATATCAGCATGAAACAATAGGAGGACTATCAGCATGAAAAAGATCTATCCATTTCTTTTCCTAACTCTGTCTCTCTTTGGCTGTGACAACGTTCAGCCGATCAATGAAGAAATAACAGAAGATAAAAACATCCCATCCAATGAACCTTATTATTGTTCAGCCCCTACAAAAGAAGCAAAATATGAATACGCACAATTGAACGGAACACTAAGAAGGAACGACAAAGCAGTAAAGGGATACACCTTTGTCAGTTTCAATAGAACATACCACGTATCCTCTGGTATCATCGATAAAAATACGACAATCTATGACAACAAAGTCCAAGTCAAAAAATTCGATTCCAGCAAAGATGAGAACCAAAACGTCACTGCCTATTTCAGCACCAAAACAAAATCAGAAGAAGCAAAGTGGATGCGTCTCGTCAATGCACCAACAGCCGAGAACATCACTTACCTCATCATTGGTGAAATACCGGATGAACTGAATAACATCCAATGTTACATTGGAAATTACAGTGACAACTATGGTGCATAAAAGGAGAACAGAAAAAATGAAAAAAGAACTTTTGTTATTATCAACTCTCTTACTCTCCGCCTGTAACACAAATAGCATAGTCCCATCCAATGAACCCTATTACTGCAAAGGAATAGCACGAGGTTGGTTGATCGCCTATCAGACAATTCTATTCAAAGGCGAACTGGTCAAAGAGAACAAGCAATACTATTTTGTAAACAGAAACATCACCGACCATGGATTCCACGGCGTCATCAACGAAGATACCAAAATCTACACATCTGCAGATACAAACATATCCATCAATGAACTGAAAGGTAAGCAGTTCACTAACGTCTATGCCTTATTCGATCCCAATTCCTATCAGGTCACTAACAGCGAGCATGATGTGAAATGGATCAATGTGTCTTCTTGTAAGATGCCAGAGATTGTTTCTAAGATTATCATCGATTTCGACTATAAAACGATTGAAGACTTCAGAAACTATGCTGATTTGACAAACGAATGAAATATAGGGAACGCATCTCGCGTTCCCTATATTTTCGTTTATCGATTTTCTCTGAAATAAGCAACACCCAAAGACTGCGGCGGCTGATTTTCTTTTTTCTTTTTCAGTGAGTTGATGATAAGAATAATGATGGTGACAAGATAAGGAAGCATCTGAAGGAGATCGTTGAATCCGACAAAGTTGAACTTAGAAGATACCATAACAGGAATGTAGGTATAAGCCCAATAGCAGAAAGCGAATAACGGAGCACCCCAAATAAGATGAATCGGTCTCCAGGTGACAAAGATGACCAGGCAGACAGCCAACCATCCAATCGCTTCGATGTTGTTGTTTGTCGACCATAAGCCATGCGTATAGTCAAGGACATAAGTCATACCGCCAAGCCCGCAGAATCCGCATCCGATCAAAGTGGCTACATACTTGTATAAGGTGACACGGATACCAGCAGCATCAGCAGTGGCAGGTGATTCGCCGACCGCACTGAGGTTTAGTCCGGCTCTTGTCCTCTTGAAGAAGATATAGGCTATAATGCAAAAGACAAGGGCAACATAAGTCATGAATCCGTGATTGAAGAGAACTCTACCGACATACGGAATATCTTTCAGAACAGGGATTCCCTGATTGAATACACTTCCAGCAAAGGAGAGCTTGTAATCTCTTAAGCCTAAGGATAGAGACAAGAACTTACCAAAACCAACACCGAATGATGCAATCGCAAGTCCCATGACGTTCTGATTGCATTTGAAAGTCACACAGACAACTGAATAGATAAGACCGAAGAGCATACCGACTGCAAAGGAGACAAGAAGCGCAATCAGAATTGTCACGATTGCGATAGGATGTTCATTGTCTTTTTCATAGAACATACAGCAAACATAAGCACAGATTGCAGAGAAATACATGATGCCCGGAACACCTAAATTGAGGTGTCCGACCTTCTCATTGATGGTTTCTCCTAAACCGGATAAGGCTAAGATAGCACCGAAACCAACAGCTATCGATAACCAAGCCAAGATATTCTCAACCATGATACACCTCCGTCTTCAGTCCTTTTGTCAGTATCTTCATATATCGTTTATTATTGCTCTTATGAGCAGTAAGAACGATGTGGTATCTGACAAAGAAGGTTGTCAGCATGATAGCGATAATGATGATAAAGAGGATGAACTCCGTCGAATATTCATTCAAGGCGGGGGCATAAGCGACGTTGGATAAGTTTCTGGCTCCCTTGTCCAAGAATACGATAAGAGCCGAGTAACCAATCATGATAAACGGATTGAAGTTGGATAACCAGCAGACGATAACCGCCGTAAATCCATATCCGCCGCTTGTCGTGGAAGACAAGGTGTGATCGAAGCAGGAGACGTAGAAGAATCCCATCAATCCGCAGACAGCACCGCTTAAGAACAAGGTGCGCCTGATGACATGGGAAACATTGATGCCGGTATAACGGGCGGTGGAGACAGAATCGCCGATGACCTGAATCTCATATCCGTGTTTTGTCTTCTTGATGTAGAAATACATCAAGACACATAAGACAAGAACGACAAGAAGAGGGATGAGGACTCTGCTGTTGAGATAGGTTGTGACAAACTTGTCGACACTTCCGACGCCTGTCTTGAAATCAACCCATCCTCTCTTTGTCGAAGGATTGATCGTTCCCAAAGAGCTTTTTGAACCACGCCAGCGATCGACACAGAATGTAACAAGAGCGATGGCGATATAGTTCATCATCAGTGTAAACAGTGTTTCATTGGTGTTCCACTTCGCTTTGAAGATGCTTGGAATATAAGCCCAGAGAGCACCGCCTAACATCGATAAAACAAAGGAGATCAGAATGACACCATAGGATGGGATGGTATTAGGAAGCTTGAGCATACAAAGAGAGGTGATAAGCGCACCGATGAGGACCTGTCCCTGAGCGCCGATATTCCAGTATCTCATCTTATAGGCGGGAACAAGGGCAAGACCGATGCCAAGAAGAAGCACAAGCTCTTTCATGAAGGCCCAGAATTTGATCTTGTTTTCAAAGCTGCCCATGAAGATATACTTGATGGCAGGGAGCGGATTCTTCATACCGACAACCCATAAGAAAAGAACAGAGAGCAAAAGAGCAAAACCGATCGTCAATGAGATGCTTGATAATTTTGTTTTCCATGTAACATCGTTGCGCTTAGCAATACGAAGAGGAAAAACATGATTTATTTTCTCTTTCATTTCAGTTTTCTCCCATCACTTTGGCCATCATCTGACCGATTGTCTTCTTGTCTGTCTTTTTGGCATCAACAACGCCGGATACCTTTCCATCGCAAAGAACAAGAATTCGATCGCATAAAGCAAGAAGGACATCCAAGTCTTCGCCGACATAGATGATTGATGTTTCTTTCTTTTTTTGTTCATTAAGAATATCGTAGATGAGATAAGAAGTATTGATATCAAGACCGCGTGTCGCATAGGCAGTAAGAAGAAGACGAGGAGAAGATGCGATTTCTCTTCCGACTAAGACTTTCTGAACATTTCCGCCAGAAAGAGTTCTTACCGGGGTATCGATAGAAGGTGTAACAACCTCCAATCGATTCTTGACCTCAACAGCTGTATCATGCGGCTTTTTCGTATGAAGGAAGAAATCTTTTCCATCCTCATAACAGCGAAGAAGCATATTGCCAGTCATTCCCATATCACCGACAAGGCCCATGCCAAGTCTATCTTCCGGAACAAAGGCAAGACGAATGCCAAGCTTTTTGATCTGCTTAGGTGTCTTTCCGACAATTTCTTCATCAAGCGTACCGTTTGAGAAGATCATCGAAGAACCCTTTTCGCATCTCTGAAGACCGGACATCGCTTCAAGAAGCGCCTTCTGTCCGCTGCCGCCGATTCCGGCGATTCCTAAAATCTCGCCGGTATAGCAGTCAAAGGAGACATCATCCAATGTTTTGACATGCTCTTCGTTGTAAGTAGTGAGATGTCTGACAGAGATTCTCTTCTTTCTTCTTGTCGGCTCCGGTCTATCGATCTCGAGCTGGACATGCTGACCGACCATCATATCGGTAAGAATCTCTTCGCTAGCATCTTTTGTATCGATGCACCCAATCATTTCGCCTTTTCTTAAAATAGCAACTCGATTGGACAAAGATAAAACTTCATTGAGCTTATGCGTGATGATGACAATCGCTTTCCCATCATCTCTCATCGCACGAAGAACAGAGAACAGCGTTTCGCTCTCCTGAGGAGTCAAAACTGCTGTCGGTTCATCAAGGATGAGAATGTTTACACCGCGGTATAAAAGCTTGACGATTTCAACCGTCTGCTTTTCTGAGACAGACATCTCATAGATCTTCTTGTCAGGATCAATGATGAATCCGTATTTCTTTGCAATCTCATTGATTTTCGCATTGATCTTCTTTCTATTAAGAAAGAAAGATCCTTTCAGACCTAAGACGATGTTCTGAGCCGCCGTAAAAGTATCGACCAACTTGAAATGCTGATGAACCATGCCGATTCCATATTGATAGGCATCTTTCGGAGAAGCAATGCGGATCACCTTATGGTCGAGGGTGATTCTTCCTTCATCCGGGTAATAAATGCCGGAGAGCATATTCATCAGGGTTGTCTTTCCTGATCCGTTCTCTCCTAAGAGAGAAAGAATCTCACCGGGATAAATGGTGAGATTGACATCCTTGTTGGCATATACATTTCCAAAGCGTTTGCTGATATGGTGTAAACGAACTTGATATGGCATAAATCGCTCCTGTTTTTAAATAAAGCAGGAGGGCAAATTGCCCTCCTGAAAACTAGCATTGAAAATTACTTTGTTTTGTTTGTCCAATTGATACCATCGATGTGGATATCAAAGTAAGGAGCAGAACGGACAACGCTCTCTTCGACATAAGAAGCGTTTCCTTCAGTCTTGACAGTCTCAAGGTTTTCTCCCTTATAGACGACAGTTGCAGGATTTGTAGTGAAATCCATGAAGGAGAAATCATGCTTATGAGAAGTAAGTTTCTGATTATTGACAGTGAACTTAGTGGTATCAAAGACATGGAATGTTCCTTCCTTCATCTGCTTTTCAGCAGCAGCGACCGCTTCAGCAGTGCCGCTGGCGACAGATGTTCCTAATTTAGTGATACCGACAGCAGAGGACTTGTAGCCTTCGGACCAATCAGTCTTGATCTTTTTGCCTTCCATTGCAGTCTTCATTGCATACTCATAATAGACTTCCCAATTGTTGGTAGAAGAAGTAAGAGCAGCGTTCGGAGCAACAGAGAGCATATCGACATTGTAGCCGACAGAATAGCAGGTTTTTCCATTATTGAGAAGTGTTTCGCATTTGCTAGGTGCACCAGTGGAGTCAGCATGCTGACCGATGATGACGCAGCCCTGGTTGACAAGGTTCTCAGCAGCAGCTCCTTCTTTATCGATATCGAACCAAGAGTCAGTGAATTCAACGCTCATGGTGACATTGGAAACAACAGATTTGACACCGAGATAGAAGGCAGTGTAACCGGAGATGACTTCTGCATAAGTGTATGCACCGACATAACCGATCTTGTAATTATCGCCGTCTTTGTTGGCATCGGTAAGCTTATGGCTGTCGATGAGTTCCTTTAACTTCATGCCACCGACAATACCAGAAACATATCTGGCTTCATAAATGTTTGTGAAAGCATTGGAGAAGTTGTTGATACCGGAGATAGAAGCAAAGTCACCGGTAGCAGAAACAAACTGAACATCCGGGTATTCCTGAGCGACTTCAGCCATGAAGGACTGATGTCCATAAGAATTGGAGATGATGAGGTTGCAGCCGCTGGCGACTAAATCTTCGGCAGCGTTCTTAGCATCATCATTCTCTTCGACTTTCTTCTTCATGAGAATCTGGGAATCAGTAAGATTCAAAGCTTTCTTGGCGGCATTGATACCATTGATGTGGGCTTCAGAATAACCTTCGCTCTCATCACCAATCAAAATAAAACCAGCTTTGAAAGAACTAGTCGGATTTACTTCGGATCCTTTGCTAGATTCATTGTTGCCAGCACAGCCAACCATACCTAAGACGGAAAGCAACACAACACTTAAAGACTTGAGACCTTTTTTCATTTTCTTTCTCCTTTTTTGGTCTTGTAACCACCAAAGTCAGAAAGAAAGTCCCGACAACTCCAATGAATTTAAAAAGAAGAATAAGGAGTTTTATTCGTAGTGCTGAATTTACGGTTCAGCGTAGAGACTTTCCCACCGATTAGGGCAATTATACGAATAGTCACTTCTTCAACGCCCACATTATAAAAAAACGAGACAAGAAAAAGGAAGAGAAATCACAGTTCTTTCGTATGAAAGCGGTATCAGTGTTTTTTTGATTTATTTTTTAGAATATGGAAACAACTTCAATTTTAATAATAAGGTTTTTAAAAAAATATTTGTTTTAGAAAAAATAATTTTATATATATATCTTATAAAACAAATAAATATTAATGTCTTAACTTTATGTTTTTCATATGCTTCAGATATTCGTCGTTTGTATCTGACAATATCATCTTATACATTAAGATTATCTGGTTTTAACAAGAAATCAAAGATATTCATAAACAACACGCCATCATCATTATAGTAAGTAGGGGACATATCACCAGTAATCACTATTTTCTTAAACGAATCATCAATCTTAACAAATGGTCGTATTTCCTGCTTTCTCTTTTCCTCATCAGGCATAGAATATGCAGACTGAATATAATAACGTTTTGATCCAAGGTTACATACAAAATCTACTTCGAGCTGTTTTCGTATTCCTTCCTCTCTTGTGTTGATCACTCCGACATCGACAGAAAAACCACGCATTCTCAATTCATTGTAAATCACATTTTCCATGGAATGAGTCTGCTCAAACTGTCTGAAATTGATTCTTGCGTTTCTGAGGCCCAAATCAGAAAAATAATATTTGAGAGGAGTATCGATATACGCTTTTCCTTTTATGTCGTATCTCACAACCGCTTCCAATAAAAAGCAATCAGAAAAATAATCCAGATACTTTTTAATGGTTGCTGAAGTAATGTTCGACTTCTTTATCGTATAGAAAGTATTTTTCAGCTTTTCAGGATTGGTAAGCGAACCGATTGATGAAGAAAGAATATTCAACAGGTCTTCTAAATCAGTTTTGTTCCTGATCTTATGACGTGTTTCTATGTCCTTGATGTAAATTTCATCAAATAAACGCTTCAGCATCAAGGATTTATTTTCTTCCCCTTCTCTAAGAACAACCATTGGAATACCGCCATAAAGCATATATTCTGTCAGTCCATCATACTTGTCGCCTTTGTAGACGGACATGAATTCCGCAAAACTAAGAGGCTGCATATGAACTTCATCACCATGTCCTGCAAACTCTGTAATGACATCCTTTGATAAAAATTTTGCGTTGCTTCCTGTAACATAGACATCGACATTATCCATATGAAGATAACTGTTCAATACCGACTCAAAGCAATCCAAGAACTGAACTTCATCAAGAAGAAGATAATACATTCCTTCATCTTTCATCTTGCTTTGAATATATCCCACGAACTTAGTAGGGTCGACTTTTCTTCTTTCTTTCTCAAGAGTGATGATATTTTCTCCGATTTTATTCAAGTCGATGTTGGAATCAAAAGCAAACTTAATAATATGACTATCATCAACACCAGAATTCTTCAGGTAATTGTAAAAGAGCGTATTCAAAAGATAAGACTTTCCACAGCGTCGAATACCTGTTATTACTTTGATAAGCCCGTTTTGTTTTCTGTCTATCAGCTGTTTCAAATATAAGTCGCGCTTGATTTCCATTGATAGCCCTCCTTCTAAAATAGATTTCTGGCATCCTTGCCAGTTTTCTATTCTATTATGTTGTTTCAAGAATAAAAAATCAAGTTTTTTCAAAATAGATGGTACATAAAACAGTGACTCTTACCTGAATAGAAAGATATCGACAATCTTACTTGCTGTTTTTCAGATGCTTCAGATATTCATCAAAGGTAATAGAGAAAAGAATATATGAACCATTCAATCGTTCCCCTGTAAAACCCAAATGTCCGAAAAGGCGTATGCTTCTTTGATTATCAACATAGATCTTGGCAACAAGTTTATTGATTCTCCATTCGAAGAACACTTTGTTCATAATGGTTTTCAATGCGTGATATCCGATCTGTTTTCCCCAGTTCTCCGGTTCACCGATTGCAATGACCACTTCATATTCTTGCTTTTCTTTAATGGTAAAAAGAGTAATGAATCCAAGGCACTTTTCATCCTCGTTATCAAGAAGGAAAAAGCGGCTGTTCTGATTCAGATGATAAGTCAGTAATCCAGCCTGACCCGTATTGATGAGATGTTCTAAGGCAAGAGCATTGTTTTCATCTTCGTTGAGATACTGAGTGACGTCCTTATTCCTCAGCCATTTGATTATATTTCTTGCATCAAAAACATCGACGTCCAGTCTTAAACTTACCTTCATAGGCTTTCCTCCTTAACATATAGCAAAGCCTATTAGACATAGATCTACCGGTTCTTTGATGATAGTCTAACACAAAAAAATAAATAAGCCACCTTATAAAAGATCATACCAAAAAACCAGTTCTCAAAAAGGAAAACAATATTGACCACTTTTCTTCTTTCTATTCAAATTTTAAGTTCTTGTTCTATCTTATTCCTTAAACAGATCATCGATTGTAATCACATTGGAGAAATCCCAATAGTACTCATTTTTCTTCAGACCATAGGTTGTGATCAATACATTCTGAACACTCTTTTTCTTCGATACTGCATTCTGAACAAGATTTTTTCTTCTCATCAGAACCTGATGGTAATCTTTTGTCACAGCAAATTCGTCATTGAGGAATTTGACCTCACATAAATCAATGATATTATCTTTCCTATCAATGACAAGATCAATCTGCGTTCCTTCGTTTTCCTCTTTCTTTGTCCATAATGATTCTTCTGTCGATACACCAGAAATACCTAAAGCGTTCTTTATCTGCTTGATATGATTGAAACAGACATTTTCAAAAGCAAGTCCACGAAAAACAACACATTCCTGAGAATCAATAACGGTAGACCATTTTGTGATTCGCTTCTCATCATTGAAAAAGTGGAGATAGAATATACAGAATGGATCAATCAGTTTATAGTATTCGATTCTTTTATCAGAATCGAAAGGAGCATACTTGAAGATAAATTCTCCCTCAATCAATGCATTCAGAAACTTTGATAAAGCACCGCTATCTGTAATCTTTAATTCATCAATGATTTCCTTACGGGTAAGTCCCCTCTTTTTCTTTCCGATTGCGACAATGATGTTTTTCATCATTGTCGGATTGCTGAAAAGAGAAGAGAACAATCTATCGAATTCGTTTCGAAGCGGTGAGTTGCTTTCACAGAACAAAGAATCCATATTCTGAGCATAGCTTTTAGTTCTATCCATATACTTCATATAATAGGGAACACCGCCCAAAGACATATAGGTCTGAACAGCATCATAACGGGAGTAGTTGATCCCCTGACTCACAAGATACTTTTCCGTTTCACATAAATCAAACGCCTTCAGATGTATTTGTTTTGTGACTCTATCATACAAGCCGCCATGATTATTGATCAATTTATCCAAAATCCAAGAAGTAGAGCTTCCACAGACAATAATCATTAGATTATGTCTTTTGCATGCCCATGAATTCCAAAAAGCTTCCAATCCAGTGATAAAACCTGATTTAGGAGTATCCATCCATTGGATTTCGTCTAAAAAAACAACCTGTCTTTTTCCATCATCCTTCTGGATCAAAAGCGTCTCTAACAAATAAAAGGCTTCCAGCCAAGAAGTCGGCTTCTTTTTAGGCTTTAAGCCGTTTAAAATCAGAGACTGATAAAAATGAAGCAGCTGCTCTTTCATCCTTTTATTTGTGATCTTTGCGTTGTCGTTTACTTCAATAGGCGATAACCCGGCATGTGTGAAAACAAATCGGTCACGAAAGACTTCGTTGATGAGATAGGTTTTGCCCACACGTCGCCTGCCATACACAGCGACAAGTTCTGCCTCATCGCTATGATAGACTTCTTCTAATTCAGCAATTTCTTTTTCTCTTCCGATTAACATATCTTGTTCTCCATGCCCGATATAATTTACGGAAACTTATGCTTTTATATCGTTCTCCGAAAATTATAACACATATTATCTTTGATTTATAAATAAATGTGAGGATAATTTACGGAAACCTCTGTTTTTATATCGTTCTCCGAAATTTATCTGCATGTTCAAATCAAGACAAGCATTTCAATCCCATTATTTGTATTCATCAAAAAGCAAAAAAACAAAAAAGAATAATGTATAATCTTGTCGAAAAGAGGACACACTATGTATCTTGCAGACAAAGATAGATATTCAAAGATGAAGTATTCGAATTGTGGAAGGTCTGGTCTGATGTTACCAAAGATCGCATTAGGTTTTTGGCATAACTTCGGTGAACTCAACGATTATAAAACCATGAAGGAAATTGTGTTCACCGCATTTGATAACGGAATCACTTATTTCGATCTGGCCAATAATTATGGTCCGGAAAACGGAGCAGCTGAAGAAAGCTTTGGAAGAATCCTCAATCAGGAGATGAAAGCATATCGTGATGAGATGGTCATTTCAACAAAAGCAGGTTATTTAATGTGGGATGGCCCGTACGGAGATGGCGGAAGCAGAAAATATCTGATGGCTTCCTTAGATCAGTCTTTGAAAAGAATGGGCATTCCATATGTCGATATCTTCTATCATCATAGAATGACAAAAGATACCCCCTTAGAAGAAACGATGTTAGCCTTAGCGGATATTGTAAGACAAGGAAAAGCTCTCTATATCGGTCTTTCAAACTATGATGCACCGACACTGAGAAAAGCGACAAAGATGTTAGAGGAACTCCGCGTTCCCTTCATTGTCAATCAGAACAAATACAATATGATTGATAGAACCATTATCAACAATGGACTCCTTGATACTTCCTTAGAATTGGGCAAAGGACTTGTCTCTTTCTCACCTTTGCATCAAGGCTTATTGACAGATCGTTATCTTAACGGAATCCCGGAAGACTCCAGAATGAGACATGACCCTCGTTTTTTGAAAGAATCCAATCTCACTCCCGAATTGTTAGACAAGCTTGTTGCTCTTAACAACATCGCAAAAGAGAGAAATGAAAAGCTTGCCGATATGGCATTGGAATGGATTCTGAAAGATGATAAGGTCACTTCCTGTATTGTCGGCGCCAGTAAAAAAGAGCAGATTCTTGTTGACTGCAACGCAATCAATGGGCCGGATTTCAGCGAAGACCAGCTCAAACGCATCGATGATATCGTATTAGGAAAATAATAACTTAAGTCAATAAAAGCGCAGCATCAAAGCTGCGCTTTTACATTGTGTTAATCAAGTAACAACTTATTCAGAATAAGTTACTTTGCTTCCTTTTCAAGCTTCTTCATCGCCTTCTTGTTTTCAATAGCGGCACCGATGAATCCCTTGAAGAGAGGATGCGGTCTATCCGGTCTTGACTTGAATTCTGGATGAGCCTGTGTAGCGACAAAGAAAGGATGATCCTTCAATTCGACCATTTCGACGATGTGATTGTCCGGAGAGAATCCGACAGGAGCAAGACCATTGGAGCGGAAAACTTCACGATAATCGTTATTGACTTCATAACGATGTCTATGACGCTCTGCGATATCTTTCTTTCCATATAGAGTGAAAGCCTTGGAAGTAGGATCGAGGAGGCAAGGATAGGATCCTAATCTCATCGTACCGCCAAGATTGACAACGCCGTTCTGTTCCGGCATCAAAGCGATGACAGGATGCAAAGAGGAGGGATTGAACTCAGTAGAATCAGCATCTGAATATCCTAAGACATCTCTTGCAAATTCAATCATTGCAGTCTGCATGCCTAAGCAGATACCCAAGAACGGAACTTTGTTCTCTCTCGCGTACTGAATGGCATTAAGCATGCCCTGAATACCACGGGAACCGAATCCGCCAGGGACGATGATGCCGTTCATGTCTTTGAAGATTTCTTTGGCATTTTCCTTAGTGATGGTTTCGGAATCGATGAAGTTGATTTCGACTTTCTTGTTATAGAACCAACCAGCAGCCTTCAAGGCCTCGTTGACTGAAATGTATGCGTCATGAAGGACAACATATTTTCCGACAAGAGCGATTCTGACTTTGTCCTTGCTGTTCTTGACTTTGGTGACAAGGTTCTCCCAGACGGAGAGATCCGGTTCAGGGGAAGGAATGTGAAGTGTCTCACAGACAGCCTGTGCAAACTTTTCCTTCTCAAGCATCAAAGGAAGCTCATAGACGGATTCACAGTCATAGTTAGGAAGGACATGGTTAGGAGCGACGTTGCAGAAAAGAGAAATCTTGTCGATGACGTTCTTAGGGATTTCAAGTTCGCTTCTGCAGACGACAATATCAGGCTGAAGACCCATAGACTGCATGGTCTTGACTGCCATCTGAGTCGGCTTTGTCTTAAGTTCTTCACTGGCTCTGAGATAAGGGATCAAAGAGACAATGACGATACATACATTCTCAGCTCCGACCTCATGACGGAACTGACGGATAGCTTCAAAGAAAGGCTGAGATTCGATATCACCGATGGTACCACCGATTTCGACAATGGTAATTCCGGTTTCATCGTTCTTGAAATTGCGATGGAATCTGGATTTGATTTCATTTGTGACATGAGGAATAACCTGGACTGTTCCTCCTCCGTAATCTCCATGTCTTTCCTTGGCGAGAACGGTCTCATAGACCTTACCGGTTGTGACATTGGAACCGCGGTCAAGATTTTCATCGATGAATCTTTCATAGTGGCCTAAGTCAAGGTCGGTTTCTGTACCATCTTCGGTGACGAAAACTTCACCATGCTGAATAGGAGACATTGTTCCTGGGTCAACATTGAGATAAGGATCGAATTTCTGCATCGTGACCTTATATCCACGAGCTTTAAGCAAACGTCCTAAAGAAGCTGCGGTGATGCCTTTTCCAAGACCTGATATGACACCGCCCGTCACAAAGATGTACTTTTCCATGTTTTTTTACCTCATTCTTTGTTTTTTACGTCTTTGACAAAGTATTCAATTATTGCTTTTCTTGTAACAATACCCATGAAAACACCCAAATCGTCCAACACAGGCACAAAGTTCTGAAGCAAGGCGAGATTGAGAAGATCTTCCATCTTCGCATCGAATCGGATTGCCTGAACCTTTCTGGCATGAGGAACATCCATAATGGAAACGTTCTCTGCCGCCTTGTAATTCATCCCGGTAGCTGTCTTCAGATACCAGAACAAATCACCAACCGAAATCGTATCGAGATATTTTCCTTCCTTATTCAATATCGGAATTGCAGAATATCCCCGATTCTGAAGTTTTTCAGTCACTTGGCGCACAGTGAAATCCTCTTCGACATACGCCACCTGGCTTTTGGGTATTAAGAAAAACAAAATATTCATACGAATTTCATTATACCGCGAACCGAGCAAAGATTAAACCACCATTTTGATTTTATCTCAGAAAGAGGATAATAAGTTTTCATTGTTTTCATTGTGTTCTCAATGGAATGCTGCTTTTTTGCCCAAATTCAATTCCATTGAATAGACAAATATCAGTTGCAAATTAAACAATGTAATCCTATTGCAACAAAAAGAAACAAATAATATAATAAGACAAAAAGGATAATCCCAGTTAAGTGTTGTTATCCGTATTTTTCAGATACTGACTGAAAACCAGATTCTCGAATTCCTCCAGCATCGGATTCTCGTTGTACAGTATCTCATACCAGGAAAGATACTGGTTCAGTCGTTT
>ERZ1106931.704-NODE-704-length-18933-cov-22.297913_pt1 | contig 18933 bp, 14 predicted proteins | sample MGYA00403664_ERZ1106931 | MGnify/ENA primary metagenome ERZ1106931 (study PRJEB35170, sample SAMEA104062435) | human gut metagenome | biome: human gut; feature: human-associated habitat; material: faeces | place: Denmark | collected 2012-06-29 ... | reverse complement strand
CCTCGATTGCATTTCTATTCTATTTAGAAATGATCGAATTCTTTAACAGCCCCTTTTTGTATGGTAAAACAACTAGAACGAGAAAATTACGGATTTTAACAAAATGAGCGGTTTTTGACAAAAAGTTCAAAATTTTGGATTAAATTTCAATTTTTTAAAGACTTGTATCACAAAAGTATAAAACAAAATACCTCAAATCTATAAAACAAAACACCTCAAATTCATAAAACAAAACACCTCAAAAGTATAAAACTGCCGTTGACAAACCTATAAAATGATACGATAAGTCTTTCGGTAATAGAGTTATGATTGAACGAAAAAAAGAACATCTGTATACGATTATAACCAAATGTAACAATTTACAAATTCCTAAACTTTTAAAAAACATAGTGATGAAAAGCTTCATCACTATGCGGCAACGATAGCTTGCTGCAACAAGCTTGTTCGGCAATTCTATTATCGTTTCAGAGATTTAACCATAACCAAAGAACTGATCATAAAATAGCTTTGCAAATAATATACCACAACAGAGTCCGCAGCATTTCATGTAAAAGAATGCATTCTATTACATGGGATTATCGATAGTCATGAACAATCCTTAAATAGTCCTTGACAACAATTAGAAAGCCACATAAATTATTCTAGTTCCCTTTCTAGTCTTTTAGACTTTTTGTATGTATAATACAAAAAGGGAAAGCTGAAAAGACTATTTGATTTATCTATTATGAATAAAAGAAAAAGTAAATTTGAGACAATAAGATATATTATTCTCATCGAAATACTGACCATTATCTGTTTTACTCTTTTGACTGGAACTCTTTTATATCATAGTATTTCCTATACTTCATCTCAGGAAAGAGAGTATATGGAAAACCGAATCGAGAATGCATCTGAGGTACTTGAAAATCAGTTGATTGTCTTTTCTGAAGTCAGTAATGGAATCATCACTTCTAATGATGCTACTTTATTGAAAGGCTACTATTTTGATAAGACTGATGACGAATATGAAAAGAGTAAAGCACTAAATTCTGTCAGAGACTCAATTATTTCTTTCCAGTCCTTTTTTTCTCTTATTGATGGTATTTCATTAAGTTTCAAACCGGAAGGTGATTTTTCTTATGACAACTTGTATTCATTTGATGCTGATTACAATAAGAAAGCTCTTTTAGATAAATCATTACAGAATGAAACAGAAAGCAATTCAATTTCAGAATCTCTTAAATTCTATGACAATGAATTGTTTTTTGTCTTCAATCCTCACGATAGTGCTATCAGATTATCAATTTTGTTGAACAAAGATGTTCTTCTTAATGATTTCTCTATCACTAATGATGACAAAGATAAATCATATATTGTTGCAAGAGATGACCAGTTTCTTTTAGTCAATTCAAACTTTGATTTTGATTCTAGCCTTGTTGATGGTTTTACTAAAGAAATAATGGATGATACTAAAGTCGATTCTAGATTTGAGTTCTTTACCTATAGAATCATCTTAGATAAGATACCTTTCTTATCAGTCAGATACTCTCCTTTGTACACTGGAGTCGGAAAGACATTGTTGATATTGATGATTGTCTCTATTGTCGCTGTTGTTCTATTAGGTTCATTCTTTATCTACTTTACAGTCACATATGTTAACAAACCGATTCATAGGATAGTCAGAGCTATGGAGTTAGTATCTAAAGGTGATATGAATGTTCAGATTGAACAAAAGACGAAAGGTGATTTACAGCTTATCAATGAAGGATTCAATAACATGGTATCTTCATTGAACGGATATATTGAAGAAAACTACTTATATAAAGCAAGAATCACAGAGAGTGAGTTTAAGATGCTTCAGTCACAAATCAATCCACACTTCCTTTATAACTGTTTTGCAAATATTTCCAGTCTTTGCCGCTGTAATCAGACTAAAGAAGCATCACTGTTTACCGCTAAACTGTCTTCATTCTATATGTACTTGACTAGAAATGAAGAGACAAATGTCTCCTTAATTGATGAATATAGACATATGTCCTTGTATCTTGATATTCAGACCGTCCGCTTCCAGGATAGGGTCAAAATCGAAAAAGATGAACTAAAAGAAGAACTTCAGTCGATCAGAGTTCCTAAATTGATCCTTCAGCCGATAGTTGAGAATTCCTATAAATATGTCTTCTCAAATGTCTCAAAAGAAGCTAGATTAAATATAAGGTTAAGAGATGATGAAAACTATGTTTATCTAAATATTGAAGACAGCGGAGACAGAAAAGGAGAACTGAATATTGATGAAATAAACAAGATGATGACTGAATCAGTCACAGACCATGATGGACTTAGCAACGTCTATCATAGACTTGATTATTTCTCAAAGGGAAAGTCTAAGATGAGAGTATATAAATCCTCACTTGGCGGATTAGGTGTCGAGTTACAATTGGCAAGGTGAAATATGAAAATAGAAACAATGTTGATTGACGATGAGAAGAATATCGCTGATGGTTTCGCTTATACGATAAGAGAGAATTTTTCTTCACGTGTATCTCTCCATGTTTTTTATGACGCCTTAGAAGCGCTTGAATATAGTAAAAATCATCCGGTTTCTTTACTTATATCTGATATCTCTATGCCTGAACTTGACGGAATAACACTGGCAAAGAAGATGAAAGAGAAAAACAAATCGATGAGGACTATCTTCCTTACTGGTATGAACTCTTTTGAATATGTCTATAATGCCGTCCAGATTGGCAATGTCTCTTATATTATGAAAATCGAAGAGGAAGAAAAGCTAGTCAAACTCATTGATGAGACACTGACGGATATCGCTTCAGCTTTTGCTGAGCTTGAAAAAAGCAGTGACTTAAAGAATGATAATACTAAGCTTAAACAGAAAATCATCAATAGAAATGTTTCCGACTTACTTCTTAAAGATTCTTTAGATGCTGAAGAATTTGATTTCAATTCATATCTTCTATATGTCTGGGCTGATAAGAAAATTGAAATTGTCAAAGATAAGGTAAAAGAAACTCTCGATTATATAGACATCATCAACATTGATGCTAATTCGATATTTGTTCTTCTTGAATCAATATCTGAAGATAATCTATTCAGATTCTATAAAATCAGAGAACATATTTTCAATGTTGATATGATAGATACGACAGTCATCTATTCAAATAAAAGATATCTGTTCTCAGATTTTAAGAAAGTCTATGAGAAGATGAAGTCTGTTCTTCTTTCAAGTGATTCACTTGAATATCTGAAGACTATTGATATCAATACAATCGAAGTCAAAGATAACCTCGATTTTATAAGTGAGGTTAGGCAGTTTATGTTAGATAATATGGAAAACGGAGCTCTTTTAAAAGATGCCTCCGATCATTTCCATTACAATATTTCTTACTTCTCAAGAACTTTCAAAAGTAAGACAGGTATGAATTATAAAGACTATCTTCTCTCTATGCAGATACAAAGAGCAAAGACTTTACTTACAAGCACAGAGTTCAAGGTCCAGGAGATTAGTAAGAAGGTTGGATTTTTCTCAACCAACAATTTCCAAATGGTTTTCAAGAGAGAAACAGGAATGACTCCAAAAGAATATAGAAAGCAGCAAAAATAAGCAGTAAAGGGCTTACACAAGTCAAAAATTAGGTGGTAGTATCAAATTTTAGCTATTTTTCGAACTATCTTCAGTTGTTATACTCTAACCAGTAAGACAGGGAGGTAGTTATTTATGTTACAATTCAAAAAATCAAAAGTCTTATCTGTCCTTATTCTTTCGATGCTTTCACTTTTTTCCTGTGGTAAAACTGAAACGTCACTGGAAAGTGATTACTGTGATCCGACTTATAATCCTTTCGGAAAGTATGAAGAGACTGTTCATGTCAAAGGTGTCATGGAGTATTTAGCCCATAATGACTCAAGAGTTCCATCAAACATCACACCTGACAACCAGAAATTCATGACGTTCCTCAAAGATGAACTCAATGTTCAGTTTGAATATATGTGGAAGGTCAACTCCTCACAATACGAAAACAAATTATCTGGCACTATTCTTTCTCGAAAGTATCCGGATATTCTTAAAGTAACAGCCAGCCAATACGCAAACTTCAAAGCTGAAGGCCTTTTAAAAGATCTCACTGAAACATACAAATATGCTTCACCTGAAGTCGAAAAATACCTTTACCGTGATCCTGAAGTCATTGAATCACTAAAGGATGAAGACGGAAAAATCTACGCTATCCCTCAGTACGATGATCCATTAAGAGATATTCCAGTCATGTATTTCAGAAAGGACTGGCTCAATGAATTAGGACTTAGTGTTCCAACTACACCTGCTGAACTGAAGGTCGTTTTAAAGCGCTTCAAAGATGAAAAAGGTGCTACTTCGCCTTTGGCCATGTCTAAATCATATAAGGGTTCCTACTTCACGATCGAAAGATACATGCAGATGTTTGGTTCTAATCCATATACTTGGGTCGATAATGGCAGTGGAGATTTAGTCGCCAGTGAAGTCACTGATTCAACTAAGAACGCTTTATCCTACTTTGCCGATTTATATAAAGACGGACTTTTGGCTCCAGACTTCGCATCAAAAGAAGCTTCTGGTGTTGAGAGTGATATTAAGAATGGTAAGACTGGTGTCATTATGGGACCATGGTGGCAGTACGAATACCCAATCGCTGACTTACTTCCCACACAGGATTGGGGAGCAGCTTCACTTCCTTTGGCTGATGGCGCTAAAGTCATCATGCCTAAGCAGTCTGTTCAGTTCTATTATGTTGCCATGAAGACTTTCAAACATCCAGAAGTCCTGATGAAGATGATTAACATGTATATTGACTTAGATGGAAAAGAAGGCGCAAAAGCTGAAGATGGTTATGTCTGGTCTTGGGTTCCTACTCAGTTCTATGATCCATATGATATCAATACTCAGTTTGAGAATTTCCAGGAACAGATCAAAGTCGATCCAAAGGCTGAAAAACCCGCTCCTGACACATGGACAAGCCATGCCAAGAAACTATGGAACGCATATCCTGATTATCTGACATGGAAAGATGACCACGGCGCTGTCAAATTCCAAGCTAACAACTTTGCCAATATTATCGGAAGACTTAATTCCGATGGCGCCTGGGCTGCTATTAGAAATACGAAAGCCAGCAATAGATATGTCTTCAATGAGTTCTACGGACTTCCAACCGCAGGTCAGACACTCTATGGTGGACAGATGTCTACTCACTGTGAGACTTACTTTACCAAAGTAATCTTAGGAGAGAATGATCTTAACTCTACCTGGAATTCATTCAAAGATAAGTGGTATGAGTCTGGTGGAACTCAGGTCACTGGAGAAGTCAACGCCTGGAACGATGCAAAGTAATATGAAAATAAAATCGTTACAGAGAAAAAAGCCTAGTAAGTTCATGAAGTTTGTCAAAAGCCAATATATGTGGTGGCTGATGTTACTTCCTGGTGTTGTGCTTACTTTGCTCTTTAAATATGGTTCGATGTTCGGTATTGTCTTAGCTTTTGAGGATTTCAGTATCGCAAAAGGCGGATTCTTCGGTCATGAGTGGGTCGGTCTTGATAACTTCAAATATGTCTTCAAATTGAATGACTTCACCAGGTCAATCAGGAATACACTCATCATTTCCGGAACTAAGATTGTCTTAGGTATCATTGTACCTTTGGCTCTTGCTCTTTCTATCAATGAAGTCGGCAAGAAATGGTTTGCCAAATTTGCTCAAAGCACATTCTTCCTTCCTTTCTTCTTAAGTTGGATTATCTTAGGTGGTATTCTCAATCAGCTTTTCTCCTATGATGGTCTTATCAACTTGATGAAACAAAATCTAGGTATGGAAAAGACTTTGTTCCTTCTTGATAACAACTGGTTTAGAACAATTATTATTCTCTCCGATGTCTGGAAGGGTATGGGATACAACATGATCATCTTCTTAGCTGCCATTGTTGCTATCAATCCAAGTCTATATGAAGCGGCAAAGATAGATGGCGCCGGTAGATGGAATCAGATGTTCCATGTAACTCTACCTGGTATCACACCTGTTCTTGTTCTCACTATCACTTTGTCCTTAAGCGGTTTACTTAACGGTAATTTTGATCAAGTCTATCTGCTTTATAACCCGATGGTTTATGAAGGGGGCGATATCATCGATACCTTTATCTATCGACTCGGTTTTGAAGGACAGCAGCAAATTGATGTCGCTGCCGCGGTCGGTCTTATGAAGTCTTTAGTCTCAGTCGTCTTAGTTGGCGGGACTTACTTTGTCGCCTATAAAAAGTTCAACTATCGTATATTCTAGGAGGCGGATATGCAAAATAGATTATTACATAAAAATCCAAATGCTATCAAAGAAAGTGTTGGTAGAAAGATATTCATAGTCACAAACTATATTCTTCTTACACTTCTTATCCTCATCTGCCTTTTCCCGTTTGTCCATCTTCTTGCAATTTCTTTTTCTTCTGATAAGTATGCATCCGCTGGCTTAGTCGGGCTTTGGCCAAAAGGATTCACTTTTGATGCCTATATCATGCTTATGGGCAAGAAAGAATTCTTCCGTGCCTTTGGTATCTCTGTTGCAAGAACTATTGCAGGAACCTTACTCACATTGATTGTTGTTGTCCTTACCGCTTATCCATTGTCGAAAGATGATGGAAGAGTCAAAGGAAGAACGTTCTTTTCTTGGTTCTTTGTCATCACGATGTTCTTCTCAGGAGGACTTGCAGCTACCTACGTTCTCTATGATTCCTTGCATCTCATCAACTCTTTCTTAGTTTTCATTCTTCCAAGTGCCTGTGATGTCTGGTTTGTCTTTATGCTGATGAACTTCTTCCGCGGTATACCAAAAGAAATGGAAGAAGCTGCACTTATTGATGGCTGCAATCAGATTCAGGTTCTCTTCAAAGTCTATCTTCCTCTTTCACTCCCAGCCCTTGTCACGATTGTTCTTTTCACTGCTGTCGGTCAGTGGAACTCCTGGTTTGATGGTATGCTGTTCATGAATGATCCTAATAACTATCCTCTTCAGTCTTACTTATATAACATTATCATCTCTTCCGATCCTAGTAAGCTTATTGCTGCTGGTTCAAAACTTACACCTGAACAGCTGGAAGCATTATCTAATATCGGCGGAAAGAACTTACAGTCAGCTCAGATATTCTTAGGTATGTTACCTATCACCTTAGTCTTCCCATTCTTACAGAAATACTATATCAAGGGTATGACTGTCGGTTCAGTGAAAGGATAAAAGTATGAAGAAAACATCATTATCCGCACTATCTATCTTACTTCTCTCCTCCTGTTCATTGAATATGGAGAGCGTAACACCAACCACAAAAAATAAGAATGTCATCATCGCCTACTCTGACTTTGATAAGTTTGATGGAAGTGATTTCATCAAGAAACTCAATCAGCGTGAAAAAGAAATCAACTTCGTCAATCTCAACTTAGGTATTACAAACGATCTTTTCAAAGACAGACTCTCAGAAAAGATTGAAGAAGTCTCTCCTGATAATGTGATCATCATCGGAGAGAATACTTATAACCGTGTCAGGGATATTGTCAAAGGCAGACAGGGAATGAAATTCACCGCCGTTGATAATAGAAACGAAGAAGAGTTCTCAAATCTTACTACTATACAGTTTGCGCCAGAGGAGATAGGTTATCTCGCTGGTAGACTTACTGCAAAGGGAAGTGTTGGAAATATCGGATATTTCTCAACATTCAAAAGCTCATACGAAAATCGTGAATTATACGGTTTCTTCCAAGGCGTTGAAAAAGAGAATTCGAATCTGAAGATTTCAACAAGATACATGGAAGAAGTCGAGAATGACAATAAAGTAAAAGACTACCTTAAGAAATTCAAAGATGAAGGTTGTTCTTCTTTGTTCGCTTCTATTCCTTACTCCAATGAAATTGTCTCAGAGAGCTCAGCGTTAAGAACTATCTATTTTGATTATAACGCTCTTGAAAACGCTAAGTATCAGGTACAAAAGTCATATGCAAAAGCAATCGATAGAGCGATAGAAGTCATCAAGGGTGAGACAACTGAAAAGAAAATCGAACTCTCACTTGATGAAGGATACACCTTAAAAGGATTTCCCTCATCCATGAAAGATGATTTAAAGGATGTCAAGAGACTTAACTCCTATGAGGAGCTGAAAACATATGATTCTTACTTGATGGATGATAGTCTCACTTACTCACCGAAATACACGGTACGCTCAGGTTATCATGAAGCCATACCAAAATGCTCTGAAGCAAATGATTGGAAATACGCACCACGTCCTGGAGCAGATGATGGTAAAAAACCAGCTTCATGGAAAGCACTAGGTGTCTGGGCAACAATCTATCAGCAAGACGGATTTTCTCCTTGTAAGAATACAGGTATTGAGTTTAAGGATATGAAACTCTATGGCTATTCTAAAAGAAGGGGATGGGTATTCATCGAACATGCAAATCCAGTTGGTAGCTTCTATGATGAGAACTTCACCAATGATGCTAATAAAGACTTCTCTTCCAATATGTTCAATTATAGTGATCGGAAGATCACAAAGATCAAACTTGACTCTCGAACGGCAGGATATAACTATCACCCCTTTGGTAGTCAAAATGATCTTGAAGCTCTTGACCTTCTAGATATTGAGTATGTCATCTCAACCATGAAGATAAGACTCATAACCTGGGATGACTTAAAAGCTTCTGATATGGAAAACGCCAAGTATGTCGCTAATATAGGTGCAGACTGGTGGAGCTATAAAGGAGCTACATGGGCGAGTGATTGGTCAGCAAACAGAGATGTCTGCGTGGGACAATTCAGAACAATCACAAGGAATTGGAAAACTCTCTACATGTCCTCTATTCCGTTAGATTTGTATGATTCGGTTACAAGTACACTTACATTAGAATAATTGATTTTTCAGAAAGGAGCAATAATTATGAAAAACAAATTGTTTGTGTTGGCACTTCTTAGTACAGGTATGTTGTTTACAGCCTGTAATGGTGGTGAAAATGTAGATTCAGGTAAGGCGAGTGTTAGTGTTGTAGAGAATGTCGCAGTCGATGGTATCACCTTAGACAATGAAACATTGTCTCTTGATGCTGGTTACACAGCACAGCTTACTGCTCTTGTTACACCAGAAGGCGCTGCAAACAAGAAAGTAGTCTGGACTAGTGCAAATGAGCAGGTTGCAACTGTTGATGATACAGGTCTTGTAACCGGTGTCAACTTTGGTGAGACGGTTATTACAGCTACAACTGAGGATGGTAACTATACTGCTACCTGTGATGTATCTGTCAATGGATATCACGTGTCTAGGACAGTATTCACCAATATCGGAAAAATTGAAAACAATGCTTACAATGGTAAGAACTATGAAATTGATGCCACCCATGCTGATTATATGGATATCAAGTTCACTAGAAATGTTCTTGGAGAATGGGATTCTGTCGTTCTTTGGTACGATACTAAAGTTGCTGCCACATCCTTTGAATTCGATATTGAACTTGTCAAAGGTGATCTCCCTTCCTTCTTATATGAATTCGGTGGTGAACTCAACTTCAAATCATTTGAAAGAGTCGCACTTACTAAAGGGGCTAGAATTACCCATAAAGCCAACATCACTGGTATGAACATCAAGACTGGTGAAGAGGGCAATGGTAGCTGGGGTTGTATCAACTTAGAATTTAACAATCCGTTGGATTCTTCTGATACTTATAGAACGGCAGAAAATAATGAAGTCGTCTTACGTATTCATAAAATGGGTATGATGGTAGGTGAGGGTGAAGCTCCGGCTAAGATTTCTAACCTCCATTATGATGAAACCAAGAAGCAACTTATCTTCAATAAGGAAAGAGCTTCAAGTGAATATGAGATTGAAGTCTATAAGGGAGAGACAAAGTTGACTCTTGATCAGGCTCAGACGAGATTCACAGGTGTAGAGAACATTCCTAACATGTTAGTTGCCTTCACACCAAAGAAGGATGAAAACTTCGCTTTAGTCAAAGGCAGCTACAAGGCAAGAGTCAGAGCTAAGAATTCTATCGGTGAGGGCGAATGGAGCGATTATGCTGAGTTCACTATTGGTGAAGTCTCTACCTCTACTTATAAATCAACAGGATTCACAAACAATGGTGTTATCACCAATGGTCAGTGGAATAATGGTGTTGATTATACAATCACTCCAACTGAACAAAGTATGGATATCTCCTTCACGGGAAGTGATGTGAATACTTGGGCATCTGCCTCTATGACATTTGATAAAAACGGCGGATATACAAAATTCAGAGTTGAACTTGAAGTCAAGAAAGGAAATATCTCTAAGATTGGTTTTGAATTGGCAGACTGGGCTGCAAGTGATCCTGAAGCCAGTGACGGCAAACAGCAGCATTTCTTTGACGATATCACAACGGGTAGAATAACAAGAGAATTCTCAATCACTACTAACCTTTCACTTGGCTTAGGCCAGCTTAATATCTTCTTGAACTGCAATGGTGCAGCTATCGGTGAAGCTTTAGTTTCTATCTATTCTATCGAACTTCTTAAAGCCTAATATGTTTTGATTATATCCTGGAGGCAATTGCCTCCAGGATATTCCTTGGAGGACTTATGGTCAGAAAATATATCCTTGAAAACTATCCTAACTGTATCCGTAAAAAGGGATGCAGTAAAGATGCGCTTGATTTACCATATTCGTATACTTCTCCCTGTGCTAAGGGATTGTTTGATGATCTTTTCTATTGGGATACTTATTTTATTAATTTAGGTTTACTTCATGATGGTTTAGTTGATGTTGCTTATAACAATATCAAGGATATGGCTTATCTGATTGAAAAGTTTTCTTATATGCCTAACGCTGCCAATTATGCACTTATCAATCGTTCACAGGTTCCACTCTTTATTCAGATGTGTTTTGACTACTATCAGAGTACAAAAGATATTTCCTTTGTCCGTGCAATGTACAGTGTCATGGAAAAAGAATATCATTTCTGGACTGAAAGACGATCGTTTGAAAATGGATTATGCCATTACGGAAACTGTGCTGATGATAAGTTTCATGCTTTTTTTTATGATGAATATAAAGGAAGAGTAAAGCATATTGAAAACAAAGAGTTCTCAAAAGAAGAAGTTGGTGATAACGCTATGGCTGAATGTGAAAGCGGTTGGGATTTCTCTTCAAGATTTGATCAGCGCTGTCTTTCTTTTGCACCAGTAGATCTTAACTCCATCTTGTATGCAAACGAAAAAACATTAGCATTCTTTTCTTCTTTGCTATCTATTGAAAATGATTATGAACAAAGAGCAGAAAGAAGAAAGCAACTAATAAACAAATACTTGCATTGTCAAAAAGGATACTTTGATTATGATGTTAAAAATGACAAAATCAAAGTATTCTATACGATAGCTTCTTTATTGCCATATGCTTATGGTATATCTTCTGATAAAGAAGAGTGCAGAAGAGTACTTTCTCACCTTGAAACTGAGAAAGGAATCCTCACTTCAGAGAAAGTGGAAACTGAATGTATATATCAGTGGGGATATCCAAATATGTGGCCGAATCTTGTTTATTTTGCCTTTAAAGCTTTAGATAGCCTCTCACTTGTAGAAGAGGCGAAAAGAATATCTATGAAATATACAAAAGCAGTTGAAGATGAATTCAATAGATGTGGAAAGCTTTGGGAAAAGTATGATGCAGTCAGTGGAGAAAAGGCTAAAGTAAACGAATATTCTGAGACTGAGATGATGGGTTGGACTGCCGGTGTCTATGTCGTACTTGATGATTATTTAAAGGGAGTCAGAAAATGAACTTACAAGACAAATTCAAAGTGATCTGTGGTAAGAACTGCTGGGAAAGTGAAGCATGTTCACCTTCTATTGATTCTCTTCGTGTATCAGACGGACCTCATGGTCTTCGTTATGTTTATGATAGCGACAATGAGAAACAGTATTCATATAAGTCAGTCTCGTATCCGACTTCTTCGATTTTATCTTGTTCTTTTAATGAAGACACGATCAGAAAGGTCGGTCAAGCTTTGGCTGATGACTGTATAGCAAAAGGAGTTGATATTATCTTAGGACCTGGTGTCAATATCAAAAGAACTCCTTTATGCGGAAGAAATTTTGAATACTATAGTGAAGATCCTTATCTTGCAGGAACATTGGCAAGAGCGTATATCAATGGTGTACAGGAAAGAGGTATTGGTACTTCTTTAAAGCATTTCGCCTGCAATAACAGAGAAAGAGATAGATTCTTCCAAAGCTCTGAAGTAGATGAAAGAACTATGCATGAAATCTATCTTGAAGCATTTAGAATCGCTATACAGGCAAAACCATGGACTGTTATGTGTTCTTATAATCCGATTAACGGTGTCTACGCTTCTGAAAACAAATATTTATTGAATGACGTTTTAAGAGATGAGTTTTCTTTCTCCGGTGTTGTTGTCTCAGACTGGGGAGCAGTCAGAGACAGAGTCAAATCCTTAAAAGCCGGTGTTGATCTTTCAATGCCAGATAATCAAGAATTCGTTCCACAGTTAGAAAAAGCAGAAAGGGAATCAAAACTTCCAATGAAAGAACTTGATGAATCTGTTTCTAGATTAGAACAGCTTACAAATAAGAATAGAGAAGCTAAGAAAATCAGAAAAGTGATTTATTCAAGAGATGATAAATTAGAAATAGCTAAACAGGCTGCTCTTGACTCAATTGTTCTTTTGAAAAATGACGGAATCTTACCGCTCAATGGTGATAATATCTATGTTGTTGGACAGCATGCGTGCAAAACTCCGATTGCAGGCGGTGGTTCATCTTTAGTAAACACTGAGACGCTTCAGACTCTTCCTGAATGTCTAAGAAAATATACTTCTTCTCAAGTTTCTTTTGATAATGGTTATTTGGCAAGAGATGGATTCTATAATATCTTTGGCTATAAGCCAGTGTTGATGAATGCAGTAGATAAGGATGCTATCATTGTTGCAGTCGGAAATGATAGCTTTATTGAAACAGAAGAAAGAGACAGAGAGAATATCTCTCTTCCCTCCGCTCAATTGGATCTTATTTCTTCTTTGGCTAAAGTGAATGACAACATCATTGTTGTAATCTATGCAGGCAGTGCTATTGATGTATCTCCTTTCAAGGATAAAGTAAAAGCTATTGTCTATGCTGGTTTTGCTGGTGAGAAAGTGAATGATGCTTTAGCGCTCCTTCTTCTCGGAAAAGAAAACTTTGCTGGTAGACTGTCAGAAACTTTCCCGCTTTCATTAAGTGATACACCGACAGGCACAGATACAGGCAACTATTTATACGAAAGATATGAAGAGGGTGTTTTTGTCGGATACAGATACTATGACTATTATCAAAAAGAAGTGAATTACTGCTTTGGTTATGGCCTTAGTTACTCCTGTTTTGAATATTCTAACTTCACAGTTGAAAATTCAAATGATGGATTTGATATTGCTGTTGATGTTAAGAATGTTTCTTCTGTTGATGGAAAAGAGGTTGTTCAGATTTATGTCGGTGAAAGAAACAGCACTGTTTCAAGACCGATAAAAGAATTGAAAGCATATAAGAAAGACGAGATTCGTGCCTCTGAAAAGAAGACATTCAGATTTCATCTTTCGTATAGAGACTTTGCTTTCTATTCGGAAGCACTTCATTCTTATTATGTAGAAAACGGAGTCTATGATATCTATATTGGTTCTTCTGTAAGAGATATTAAGGAGAGAGCTAAAGTCACGATCAATCTTGATTCCAGTGACCAGTATTCTAAATATTGATATGAAAGTATATAAACTTAAAGATAATGAATTGTTCATCGGTGGCTGTCTTAATGATGGTGTCAACATGCCTTATGATAAGAATAGTGTTTTCTCTAGAGATTTAAGAACTTTCCATTCATGTAACCAAGCTTCTTCACTTCTCTTTTCTACTTGTGGAACAATCATCTACAGTGATAGACCATTCACATTCTGCTTTGATAAAGGTACTCTTACTCTAGATGAGGATATCAGCATTGAAGAAACAGGTTTAGATTTTATTTCTACAATCAGGACTATCAGAGAAAGACTTTTTAGAAAACAAAATCGTGCCCCTCGACAATTGTTCTACGAAAATCCTCAGTTCAATACTTGGATAGAAATGGAATGGAACTGCACTGAAGAGAAAGTGATCTCTTATGCAGAAGATATAATCGCCCACGGCTATAAACCTGGAGTATTCATGATTGATGACTGCTGGTGTAAGGATTATGGTGTATATGATTTTGATGCCCAAAAATTTCCCCATCCAAAAGAGATGATTAATAAACTTCATTCTTTAGGATTTAAAGTCATACTTTGGTTAGTCCCTTTTGTCTCACCAGATAGCTCAGTCTTCAGGTGTTTGGAAAGCAAAGGGCTCCTTTGTAAGGATAGAAATGATGAGACAATGATCACTCATTGGTGGAACGGATACAGTGCTGCACTTGATCTTACTAATAAAGATAGTATCGCTTGGATAGAAAATGAATTCAAAAGACTGATTGATGAATACAAAGTTGATGGCTTCAAGATGGATGGAGCTGATCCTGAATACTATCTTAATATCAAGAGCGGTAAACCATATGAGCAGGCAAGAGAATGGTGTCTACTTGGTGAAAAATATGATTTTACTGAATTGAGAGTCGGACTCAATTGCTTCAACAGCAATACTGTCCATCGTCTTAGAGACAAAAACCATTCATGGCAGGATGATGGAATAAACGCCCTAATTCCTAACGCAATAGTAGCCTCTCTTATCGGGTATCCATATATCTGTCCTGATATGATCGGTGGTGGAATGGTCCCTTCCTTCCATAGCGATGGCTTTAAAATAGATGAAGAACTATTTGTCAGATATAGCCAAGTTGCAGCATGTTTCCCAATGATGCAATTCTCATTAGCGCCATGGAAATGCCTGTCAATTGATAATCAGAGAATCGTCCTGGAATCCGTCAAGTTCCATGAAACACTAGTTCCTTTGATTGATAGACTTTGGGAAGATGCAAAAGACGGAGTAGGTATTATCAGGAGTATGGCTGAGGTTGAAAATGATGCTTCTTATCTTCCTATTACTGATCAGTTCTTCTTAGGCGATGACCTTCTACTAGCACCTATTATCACTAAAGGTGGAAAGAGAAAAGTAATCCTTCCTAAAGGCAAATGGTTAGGTGATGACAATAAGGTCTATGAAGGTGGTGAATACGAGATTGTTGCAGACTTGAAGAGAATTCCGCATTTTAAACGTATTAAAGGAGAATGATTATGGCTGAAGTAAAATTAGTAAATGTATGTAAGGTCTATAATGGAAAGAATAAGGTTAAGGCTGTTTCTGACTTTACTATGGATATCAAAGATAATGAATTTATTGTTTTTGTCGGTCCTTCCGGTTGTGGTAAATCAACAACCTTAAGAATGATTGCTGGTTTAGAAGAAATAACTTCAGGTGAAATCTATATCGATGATAAGTTGGTCAATACTTTACCGCCTAAAGATAGAGATATTGCTATGGTTTTCCAAAACTACGCTCTTTATCCCCATATGACAGTCTATGAAAACATGGCTTTTGGCTTGAAGATGAGACATGTTAAGAAAAACATCATTGATGAAAAGATTCATGAAGCAGCCAAGCTTCTTGAAATCGAAGAATATCTTGATAGAAAACCAAAAGAATTATCCGGTGGTCAGATGCAAAGAGTTGCTCTAGGTAGAGCTATTGTCAGAAATCCAAAAGTCTTCTTACTCGATGAACCTCTTTCTAACCTTGATGCTAAGCTTAGAACAGCCATGCGAGTTGTTATCTCCTCTTTATATCAGAAACTGAAGACAACTTTCATCTATGTCACACATGATCAGACTGAAGCTATGACTATGGGTACTAGAATTGTTGTTTTAAAAGATGGTGTTATCCAACAGATCGATTCACCTGTGCATCTCTATGAACATCCTAAGAATAAGTTTGTTGCTGGCTTTATCGGTACACCTCAAATGAATTTCTTACCATGTGTTGCAAAGATTGAAGGAGAAAACATCAAATTTGATTTTGATAATGGAGATAATTTAGTCTTCAACAAGAATGATTTCACTTCGTTTGATCAATCATATTTTGATGGTGAACATAAGATTCTATTTGGTATCAGACCTGAACATGCATGTATTAGCGATGATAAAGAACATTCTATCAAGGGAAGTGTCCATCTTGTCGAAGATTTAGGTAACGAAAAACTTATCTATACTCAGCTTAAAGGCTTTGAAAATGATCGTTTAGGTGAAGCTAACTTCATTTGTAAGACAATTTTTAAAATCAATCTTGCTGCTAATGATGATGTCTATTATAACTGTCTGAGTGAGAACGTTCATCTCTTTGATGCTGAAACAGAAATGTCCATCTACAAAGAGGAAGAAGCTGCATAAAATAATAGACTTATACAAAGAATTCAATCTAGAAATAAAAGAAAATCAAAGAGGAATATTCCATCTCTTTACAAAACAAAGGAAAAAGAAAAATATCCATCGTTCCGATAAAGCCAGAGGGCATATTATGGACATATTTCTGGTAAGCGTTGGGGGACGGAAAGAATTATCGGCTTGTGTTGGATTCTTCTGTGGGCGTTGACAAAACGGTAGAACCTATTGTGAATTATGTGGATATGCACCTGTGATAAATCAAAAAGGAAACGTTTAGTTTTACGTAGACAATAAAAAAATAATACTGACTAACTTAAACTATACCCCGTAATTAGGATACGATAACAGAAAACAAAAAACCGCCATCCAGTGAACTAACTATGTAACAATATAAGAATTTAGTTGCTGGATGGCGGTTTTCTGTCATCAGTCCGGAAATGGGGGACCGATATGAGCAAGAAAAGATTCACCAAGGAGCAGATAGAGATTCTAAGCAGGAACAAGAATGCCTGTACCATCGCAGAATTCACATCGGAAATGCCGCTTTCTTCAGTCAAATCCTTGAAGATGCAGTGCGGATATAGTATCATTTAGTTGCCTCGTTGGGGGTAAAGACAGATGGCTTGTCATGGCTTTGAATCTGTCTTTTTTCTTTCTCGACAAAATGATAGCATGGGGAATGCCATAGGAAAAGGGATTTCCATATTGTTCGCCAACGCAAAGTCATGGCAAAACACACGCATGTTGTGGAATGACGGATTACGGAACGGATACGGATTTCCAGATTCTTTTAGGACACGGATTACGGAACGGATACAAAAAGAAGGCATTTTCATAAGCCAATTTGAAAATACTTTCATAATTTATCGTGCTAATCTACAATATGTCAGCAAATTCTCATCGTATAATAGCATCACAAAGCGAAGTTACTGTAAGATAAGACAAAGTTCTTGTTTTGTAAAATTCAAATTTGGCAATTTTTTAATCAATCTAGGCTTTAAACCTCTATTCTAAAAGCAATTTCAAGCATATTGATCTGCTCTCTAGATTTCAGCAAATCAAAATCACATAGAACATCACTTAAGTTAGAAGTATAATGAATGCACAAAAGAAGTGCTTGCATATGGAAGAAAAAAGATCTTTTCCGGGAAGTCATGACGTATCAGAACTCTTAAAGAAACATTCTCATCGCTCATTCGTCGGAGACAATCCAAGATGGTCACCAAACAGTGCCACAAACCCTCATTATGGTGGTACTTTAATTAAAATAGGAAAACACTTCAGGCTTGACACGGAACCTGCATTGGGCCTGCACTTCCATATGGCACTGACAGGAAGAATGCATATTCCTCTTTCTTGGCTCATAGGTGGATTAATAGGAGCGCAGTGGGATTAATATGAAAGGGACAATTAAAGAGTATAGACTCAGTCGAAAGAACAACAAAACAATTGTCGGTCTGACTATCTTACTGAAGAACCGATCATTTCATTCGGGTTATGACGAGACAATCGAAGCGTTAACAACTATTATTTTGTCTCTTTCGCCTTCATCAATATCAATTGAAAAAGAATATGGAGATAACAAATCTTTGTCGAATAAAGAACTCAAAGACCTTGTAGAAAACATTTGTTCTTTGACAGATAACCATCAAATAAGAAGGGAATCTCTTGAGGAACTAATGCGTTTGGCGATTGATTTAGATATCACTTTGTTCCTTCGCCTACATGGGACCGTTTCAATGAATGGGGTTGTAGCCGTGGTCAATGACAATGGAGATTCATATATTTATTTCGAAACCGAAAAAATAGATTCAGCTATTATCGAAATCCTGCAAAAAAATCTTCCTGATTGGAGATTTTGCTGAAAAGACGTGAAGAGTACAACTTATGTTTGAAAAGAGAGTCGCCCAAAACCGGATTGCCTCTTATTCTGTTTAGGAAAGAAATACTTTTTGACATAATTTCTTTGGTCATAAATTTTATGAAAGGTTTCATGTGAGTTGCTTCAAACATCAGGCGACTTGAAATCGATTAAGCAAGTGTATTATTTGTTCTAGCATATTCGATATTTGAATATAACCGACTCAATTATCAGGAAGGGGTCAGGCTAGATAACGAGAACATCTAGGTGTTCTTTCTTTCTCCAAGAATCGGGATTCCATCAAGAAGTAACTTGTATGATATCTATATAGAGATTGGAACTTCATGCCGGTCTTTTCACATAGTAAAATACCAAGAGTGAGAAAATTACGGAAATTAAGAAAAGGAATGTTTTTTTATAAAAAGTTCAAAATTTACGCTTAAAATTGAATTTTTGAAATGCTCGTATCACAAAAATATAAAGCAAAACACATCAAATCTATAAAACTGAATGCGCTGGCTTACTGAAATATTATGAATCATGGAATGATTTTTATATTGACACCATTTGTAAAATCATGAAAAAAGAGGGCGGCCACCCCCCTTTTCATTGTATGATGGGCATGCCATTGCTCTAGGGTGAAAGTCCCAATAGGCGTAGTTGT
>ERZ1106931.700-NODE-700-length-18972-cov-4.103346_pt1 | contig 18972 bp, 14 predicted proteins | sample MGYA00403664_ERZ1106931 | MGnify/ENA primary metagenome ERZ1106931 (study PRJEB35170, sample SAMEA104062435) | human gut metagenome | biome: human gut; feature: human-associated habitat; material: faeces | place: Denmark | collected 2012-06-29 ... | reverse complement strand
AAATGAAAATCTCAATTATGAAAATTATGGACTCTGGTTTTATGATACAGATGGATCAGAATCTTATAGAAATGCAGTTTTCCCGGAAGGAACGGAGCTGGAAGTGGATGATGGGGACTTAATCTTGACGCCGTCCGGCTCAGTAAAAAACCAGAATTATGACAGTTTCTATGATATGTACCGCTACAGGTCGCAATAAGCTGAGAAATTTATGATACTGATTTTGGAAATTGTCAGGATTAGCAAAGACAGAGTAGAAAGAAAGGATGATTAAATTGGCAAATAAAATATCCGATGAAACAATCGAGTATGTAGGAATCCTTGCAAAGCTGGAACTTTCAGAGGAAGAGAAAGAAGCAGCGAAAAAAGACATGGAGCAGATGCTGGATTATATAGATACCTTAAATGAACTGGATACCACCGGGATTGAACCGATGTCTCATGTATTTCCGGTGCAGAATGTATTCAGGGAAGATGTTGTAACAAATGGTGATAATAAAGAGAAGACGCTGGCAAATGCACCGCTTCGGAAAGAAGACAGCTTTGAAGTGCCGAAGACGATAGGTTAAAGGGAGTGAGATGAAGATGGATTTATTAAAACTTACAGCCCTTGAACTGGGCAGAAAAATAAAAGCCGGTGAGGTGACAGTCAGAGAAGCAGTCCGGGCAGTAATCGAGCAGGCAAAAGAAGTAGAGCCAACAATCAACAGTTATGTGACACTGGATGAAGAAGGGGCCTATGCACAGGCAGATGAAATTCAGAAAAAGATTGATGCAGGAGAACTGACCGGTCCGCTGGCAGGAGTTCCTGTGGCGATCAAAGATAATATGTGTATTGAAGGACAGCTTACAACATGCAGTTCCAAAATTCTTTCCGGGTTTAAGCCGACTTATACAGCACAGGCGGTTGAAAACCTGAAGAATGCAGGAGCCGTCATTCTCGGAAAGACGAATATGGATGAGTTTGCCATGGGAAGTACGACGGAGACTTCTTATTATGGACCAACGAAAAACCCTCATAATACAGCTCATGTTCCGGGAGGTTCTTCCGGTGGATCCTGTGCGGCAGTGGCTGCGTGCGAATGTTATTATGCACTTGGTTCTGATACCGGTGGATCGATCCGTCAGCCAAGTTCCTTTTGCGGAGTAGTGGGACTGAAACCGACGTACGGTACAGTTTCCCGTTATGGACTGGTGGCATATGGTTCTTCACTGGATCAGATCGGACCGGTGGCAAAGGATGTGGCAGACTGTGCAGCAATCCTGGAAGTGATCGCATCCCACGATGAGAAAGACAGTACGTCGATCGAACGGGATGACTGTGATTTTACAGAAGCACTGGTGGAAGATGTAAAAGGACTCAGGATCGGAATCCCGAGAGATTATATGGGCGAAGGACTGGATCCCGAAGTAAATCAGGCAGTCATGCAGGCAGCGAAAGTGCTTGAGGAAAAAGGTGCAATGGTAGAGGTGTTTGACCTGGGACTCGTAAAATATGCGATTCCGGCATACTATACGATCGCAGCAGCAGAGGCAAGTTCCAACCTGGAACGTTTCGACGGAGTAAAATATGGATATCGTACCAAAGAGTATGAGGGACTTCACAATATGTATAAAAAGACCCGTTCCGAAGGATTCGGAGCAGAGGTAAAGAGAAGGATCATGCTGGGATCTTTCGTATTAAGTTCAGGATATTATGATGCCTATTATCTGAAAGCGTTGAGAACAAAAGCCCTGATCAAGAGGGAGTTTGACCGTGTATTTGAAAAATACGATCTGATCTTGGGACCTGCTGCCCCGACAACAGCACCGGAGCTTGGAAAGAGTCTGGATGACCCGATGAAAATGTATTTGGGAGATATTTATACGATCTCTGTCAATCTTGCCGGACTTCCGGGCATGAGTGTGCCGGTAGGAAAAGACAGCAAAGGGCTGCCGGTGGGAATGCAGCTCATAGGAAATGTATTCGACGAAAAGACGCTGATCCGTGCCGCATATACTTATGAATGTGCGACAAAGAAAGTGCATGAGGTTCCTGCACAGATCGGACGGACAGCGGAAAAGGAGGTACAGTAATCATGGCAAAGCAGTATGAGACAGTGATCGGACTGGAAGTTCATATCGAACTGGCAACAAAGACAAAGATTTTCTGTGGATGCAGTACCGAATTTGGTGGGGCACCGAATACGCATACCTGCCCGGTCTGCACCGGTATGCCTGGGTCGCTTCCGGTATTGAATAAGCAGGTTGTAGAATATGCGATGGCGATCGGACTTGCAACAAACTGTAAGATCACGCAGGTATGTAAATTTGACCGCAAGAACTATTTTTATCCTGATAATCCGCAGAACTATCAGATTTCCCAGCTTTATCTTCCAATCGCACGAGATGGATATGTAGAGATTGAAAGCGGAAGCGGAAAGAAAAAAGTGCGGATCCATGAAATGCATATGGAGGAAGATGCAGGAAAGCTCGTTCACGATGAATGGGATGATACATCACTGGTTGATTATAACCGAAGCGGAGTTCCGCTGGTAGAGATTGTATCAGAGCCGGATATGCGTTCCGCTGAGGAAGTGATCGCATATCTTGAGAAACTCCGTATGATCGTACAGTATCTAGGAGCATCGGACTGCAAGCTGCAGGAGGGATCTATGCGTGCGGATGTAAACCTTTCTGTTCGGGAAGTTGGTTCGGATACATTTGGTACAAGAACGGAAATGAAAAACCTGAACTCCTTTAAAGCAATTGCTCATGCAATCGATGGAGAGCGTCAGAGACAGATTGAGCTGCTGGAAGAGGGAAAAGCGGTAATCCAGGAGACAAGAAGATGGGATGATAATAAGGAACATTCTTATGCGATGCGTTCCAAAGAAGATGCACAGGATTACCGTTACTTCCCTGAACCGGATCTTGTACCGATTGTGATCAGTGACGAATGGATCGAAAAGATCAGGGAACAGCAGCCGGAACTTCGGACAGAGAAGCTGGAGCGTTACAAAAAAGAATTTGACATCCCGGAATATGATGCAGAGATCATCACAGAATCCAAGCATATGGCAGATCTTTTTGAAGCGACGACTGCGATCTGCAATAAGCCGAAAAAAGTATCCAACTGGCTGATGGTAGAGACGATGCGTCTGATGAAAGAACACGGCATGGAAGCAGAAGACCTGAAGTTCTCACCGGAGAATCTGGCGAAACTGATCGAGCTGGCTGATGCCGGTACCGTAAACAGTTCTGTGGCAAAAGAAGTATTTGAACAGATCTTCCTGAATGATATTGATCCGGATGTATATGTAGAAGAGCATGGACTGAAGACAGTCAATGATGCAGATGAACTCAGAACGACGCTGGAGAAAGTCATTGCTGACAATCCACAGGCAGTCGCTGATTACAGAGGTGGAAAAGAAAAAGCACTCGGTGCATTGGTCGGACAGACGATGAAAGCCATGAAAGGAAAGGCAAATCCGGGAATGGTCAACAAAATGCTCCGGGAAATGCTGGGATAATAATTGAAAATAGTTTTTCATCATTTCTAATAATAAAGTAAGGTGTTTATGACCTGTCTCAGATAATCCGATGCATAGGATATCAGGTCATAAGCACCTTTATTAATATACCAGTCTAATCAAATCCCTTTCACTAAACGGATGCGAGACAGATCCGAATAGTTCCGAATCAGACAAAAAACAGCAAAAAAATGTGGGGGGGTGACAAGATTTGAGAGGAAAAAAGAGATACAATAAAGTAGGATGTATCTTAATATAAATAAGATACTCACGAAAAAGGGAGGAAGGAGATAAGTTTCTATGATGAAAGGGAAACTAAAAAAAGCGGTTGCACTTGTGACAGCATTAAGCTGTGTGCAGATCTCACCGCTTGCAGTGACTGAAGTAGAAGCCGCACAGGATGCAGTCAGTGCTACGAAGAGTGGAAATATTGTGACCATTGGAAATGATAAGCTCAGCCGTGAGTTCAGTATTTCTGATGACAGGCTTTCCACGACAAAAATTGAGAACCTGCTTGGAAATTCAGTGTTCACACCGGGAGAAAATTCAGAAGAATTTGTGATTAAGACGCTGGATGAGACAAGTAACGGGGCAGTTTCATTGGAAGAATATACGACCAGTGAGGGAAATAGCAGTCAGATATTAGACGGGATTACCGATACAACAGGCAATTTCTGGTGTTCTAATTCGGATGATATGAAACTGGTAGTAAATTTTGGATCAGAAAAAGAAGTAAAAAAAGTGGTTTATACACCGCGTTATGATAATAGTGCGAAGTATAACTGTACCGGACGTCTGACCAAACTGAAGATCCAGTACTGGGATGGCAGTGCATGGCAGGATGCAACGGTTGGTGGAAATGCAGAAATTTCACTGACAACCGATGCAAATACAAAGCCGGATGCGATCGAGCTGGATGAAACAGTGACGACATCCAAGATCAAACTGGTTGGTATTGAGTCCTACCACTGGCAGGATGCAAACCGGAATAAGTTTATGAATGTCGGAGAACTGGATGTGCAGGATACAGCCGGAACAACTGTTCTTGACAAAGGTACACAGATTGCCGGAAAAGAAATCAAATCCAGTGAACTGACACTGAAATCGACTTCGATTGATGATACAACAGCAGTGATCAATGATGTTAATAAGACCGGTAAGATGATCACTTTTGAATTTGATCCGGTTGAGATGGGAACAGGCGAAGCCAATATTACAGAAAAGATTGTCATGTATGATGGAGATCATTTCATGCGTAAGTTCCTGGAGATTGACAGTGAAGATAAGGATGTCCGCATGGATTATATCGATGGCGAGCATCTGACAGTCACAGACAGCGATAAGACATGGACTGTTCCGAAGGGAGTCGGCGGTGTTGTAGAGATGAGCGAATATAAGGCAAATCTCGGACAGCCGATCTATATTGATGGAATGTTTGTGGGATCAGAATTCCCGGAAACTGATACACAGATTGAATCAGGTTTGGGACATGTACGCTACTATACAGGAAAGAATTTTACAGATTTTGAGAGAGACGGACAGCTGACTGAGGATGGAAAGTATATTTCCTGGCAGACCGTTGTTGGTGCAAGCCATAGTGACGGAAGTGATCAGGGAGTCATCCAAAGTGATTTTTATGATTATATCGACAGTATTGCAACTCCGTCAGATTTCCGTCTGCAGTACAACTCCTGGTTCGACAACATGATGAGAATTGATGATGATAATATCCTTTCCTCATTCATTGAAATCGAGAAGGAACTGACACAGACCGGAGTTCGCCCGATGGATTCCTATGTAGTGGATGATGGATGGAACAACTACAATAATACATCGGTTGTAGATTCCGTACGTTCCGGAACGACCCTGAATACAACAGGATTTTGGGAGTTCAACTCCAAATTCCCGAATGGACTGACGACATCCAGTTCCCTGGTAAATAAACTGGGATCTGATTTCGGTGTATGGATTGGACCAAGAGGAGGATACAACTTCTTCGGTTCTCTGGCAGATATCTTGACAAAGAGCGGAACAGGAAGTAAGTCCGGTGGTTCCATTGATGTTGCAGATGCAACTTATGTTCAGAAGTTTGAAGAAATGGCGATCAACTGGATGCATGACTATAGAGTAAACTACTGGAAGTGGGATGGATTTGCAGATGTTGCACAGTATAATGCATTCCCGTCAGGAGAAGGTGTTGTAGGATACAGTGAGGAACACCGCCATATGTATGGTGGACAGAATCAGATGTACCATGTGACAGACCTTTGGGAGAAATGGATCGTGCTGATGGAGAATGTCCGTCAGGCTGAGAAAGATTATAATATTAAGAACTTGTGGATCTCCCTGACCTGTTATGTAAACCCAAGTCCATGGTTCTTACAGTGGGCAAACTCTGTATGGTTACAGTGTGCAGGAGACCGTGGAGAAATCAGTAATGGTACACTGAATAATAAGATGGACAATATGCTGACTTACCGTGATGCGAACTACTATGAGTTTGTTCAGGTACACCAGTTTCAGTTCCCATTGGCAAATATTTATAATCACGATCCGATCTACGGAAGTGAAGGAACAGGAATCGTAGCTGACTCCATGACAGCAGAACAGTTCAAGAATTACCTGTATATGATGGGAACAAGAGGAACTGCATTCTGGGAGCTTTATTACTCTGATTCACTGCTGGACAAGGATAAATATCTTGTAAATGCAGAGTTCCTTGAGTGGGAGGAAGAAAATTTCTCCAAGCTGAAGAATGCGAAGATGATCGGTAGTCATCCATCCAGTGCAACAAGACTCAGCACTTACAGAAATGGTGGAATGAGCAGCGGTGAAGTACAGAATCCATATGGATTTGCATGCTTCGATGGAAATGCAGGAATCATTTCCATGAGAAACCCGTCTGCAACAGAGAAGACGATCACATTTACACTGAATGATGCAATCGGAGTTGCAAAAGCCGGTACTTACCACATGAGTACAGTACATACTTATTCTCCGAATGGAACGATTGCGACAGCAAAAGATACTTATACAAAGGGTGAAGAAGTATCCGTTACACTTCAGCCGGGTGAAGTACAGGTATGGTCTCTGAGCCAGAATGCAGATACAACTGCACCGACATTCAAGAGCCTGACAAGTGTTTCAGGAACAGAGCTTCAGGTGCAGTTAAGTGAAAAGATCAAAGGAAATGCAGGCCTGAAAGTAAAAGTAAATGACAAAGTAGTTGATAATGTGACAGTTTCAGAGTATGCAGACCTGCGTACATTTAAACTGACATTTGCTACAGCACTGAATGATGGCGATGTTGTAGAAGTATCCGCAGAGAGTGGAGCAGATGCAGCCGGAAATCAGATCACAGGAAAGATCTCAGCTCCATACTATGCAGAGAATAAGATTGCAGAGAAAGAAACTGTAGAGGGAAGCAACAGCGAGATTAGTGGAAAAGACCGCAGCGTAGAAGGAACCAACGGATTCACAGTAGCAGCACAGGTTCAGACAGCAGACAGAAGCGTTGTCCTTGTAAAGCAGGGAGATGCTTATGAACTCGGAATTAATGCGGAAGGACATCCGTATTTCACGGTAAACGGTGTGACAGCAACAGCTGATACAGTTATTTCCGATGCAACAGAATCTATGATCGTTGGTGTAAAAGAAAATAACGGACTGGTTCGTATTTATGTAGACGGACAGATAAGTGCGTCTGTATATAATGCAGAGAACAAAGAGTTCGCAGTTCCGGCAGCAAAGATCGTTGGTAACGGTGTAAACGGAGCTGTGACAAATGTAGCAGTTTATGACAGAAGTCTTGGCTACGATGAAGTTCCGACATCAGGACTGGCAGAGACTGTGAAGAAGATCACAGCAGAAAAAGATAACTGGACAACTGAGTCCTGGACAGCAGCCAATATGGATACGCTTCTTTCCAATACAACGAGTGCCATCTCAGGTGGAGATGCTTCAGCGATCCAGGCAGCAAAAGAGGCACTGACAGCAGGTTATGCAACACTTGTGCCAAAAGTAGTAGAGAATCTGGCATATCAGAAAAATGTAACATCTGCATGGGTAGACCCTGATGAGACAACAGATATGACCAATACAAGAAGTCCGCTTTCCAATGCAGTAGATGGTGTTTACAATAATTCTGATAAATATGCAATCTATGGAAAAGATGGAAAAGATAAAGGTTCTTATATTACGATCGATCTTGGACAGCAGTGCAAGATCAACAATGTAAACTTATGGCGTTACTGGTCTGATGGAAGAACTTATAAGGCAACCGCACTGGTAGTATCTGATACAGCAGATTTTGCGAAGAAGACAGTTCTCTATTACAGTGGAGATTCTGATGTATATAATTTAGGTGTGGATCCGACAGATACATTATATGCAGAAACTTCAGCAGGAAAAGCATTATACAGCGGAGAAGCTGTGACAGGAAGATATGTACGTCTGTACGCAATGGGTAAAGTTGGAAGTAATACTACAAGCGGACATGAGAACCATATCGTAGAGATCCAGGTAAATGGAAGTGCAACAGATTCAGACCCATATGATCTGACAGAATACCGGAAGATATTAAAAGAAGCAAAGACAGAGGCGGCAAAGGATATTTATACAGCAGAATCTGTAGCAGCTCTGAATGAGAAGATCACAGCATCTGAAGCACTGATCGCAGAACTTGATGCAGCGATCAATGCAGGAAATCAGCCGAATAAGTCCTGGTCTGAAGTAGCCAATGCAAAGGCAGCTCTTGAGGCAGCCGTAGCAGCACTGGTAAAAAATGACGGACCGGTTGTAGAAGAAGATGCAGATTATACAGCAGTAAATGCAGCAAAAGAAAAAGCTGCAGGAGTAGACAGAAGCAGATATACAGATGAGAGTCTGAAAGCACTGGATGATGCAGTTGCAGCGGTAGTAGAAGGACTGAAGAAATCCGAGCAGAGCAGAGTCGATGCAATGGCAGCGGCAATCAATAATGCGTATGCAGCACTGGTTGAAAAACCGGCTGTAGAAGAGGATGCAGACTATACAGCAGTGAATGCAGCAATTGCAAAAGCAGATAAGATTGACAGAAGTAAGTATACAGAAGAAAGTCTGAAGGCTTTGGATGATGCAGTCGCAGCAGTAGAAAAGGGTCTGAAAGAATCCGAACAGAGCAGAGTTGATGCAATGGCAGCAGCGATTGAGAAAGCATTAAGCGAACTGGTAGAAAGCCCGGTAGTTGAACCGGAAAAAGATGCAGACTATACAGCAGTGAATGCAGCAATGGAAAAAGTACAGAAGATTGACAGAAGTAAGTATACAGAAGAAAGTCTGAAAGCTTTGGATGATGCAGTCGCAGCGGTAGAAAAGGGTCTGAAAGAATCCGAACAGGATAAAGTTGACGCAATGGCAGCAGCAATCGAGAAGGCACTGGATGGTCTGAAAAAGAAACCGGCAGCTGACGATGATAAGAAGAATGATTCAAAGAAAGATGATTCAAATAAGAATGACTTAAATAAGAATGATTCTGATAAGAAGGCAGATGCCGTTAAGACTACCACAGTGAAGACCGGAGATGCAGCCAATGTAATTCCATTCTTCGGAATGACATTGCTTGCAGCAGGTGCAGTGATCGTAATTGCATTTAAAAAGAAACGCAGAGCCTAAGAAATGCAGACAGGATGAAAATGAACTGAGCTGTGAAAAGCTTTGTTAAAAAGAAAAGAGTCTGGATATACAGAAAATGTATGTCCGGACTCTTTTGTTATCCTCCCCCCCAAAAAAAAATTATCCACAATTTTATCGACAAAAAAGATGAGTTATGAACAAAATACAAATTGCAATTCCAGTATTTGTCATGTATTCTGTAATTACTCCGATTCATGGAGCATCTGAATTCAGAACAAGGTCAACTGCTTTTATTCAAAGCATCGATTCAATGTAATTAAAATAAATGGTCAAAATGAAAATCTGCAGAGAACAGTCAGAAAAAAATCATCAGTAGAAAGGAATTGCCTATGGAGATCAATCTATTACAGGAGTACACGTTTGTATGTCTTGACATTTTTAATAACATCATCCACAATAAAGATAAAAAGATAGAGAATAAATTGGAAGAGTGGTTGGTATTTCTAAGTCAGGATGATCCGGATATGATTATGAAACTGCTGGACAGGAATCCTGAATTTCAGAAAATTTATGAAGAAATCTACACTCTGTGCCTGAATATGGAAGGGATGATGGAGATGTTTTCAAAAGAACTGGAAATTATGGATCGAAATACAGTAAAGCTGATGATCGATGAGATGGAAGAAGAACTGAACGAGACGAAGCGGAAAGCGAAAAAGGAAGTTGATGAGGTGAAAAGGAAGGCAAAAGAAGAAATTGAAGAAGCGGAAAAGCGTGCAAAAGCAGCGGAGGAAGAGACTGAAAGATTACGCAGGACTTTGGAGGAGCAAAAAGGTAAGAGGGATATTTCTTGACAGATCTTCAGGGAAGGTGTTAGAATATCCCCGTTACAATTAAATGAAAGATGCGTAAGGTGTCAGTCGGACAAAATGTCAGGACTGGTGAAAAGGGAAACAGGTGCGAATCCTGTACGAACTCGTCACCGTATTTCGTGAGCAACAGCCATAAGACCACTGGGAGACCGGGAAGGTGAGCTGGATGCGTCTGAACGATCAGCCGGGAGACCTGCCTTTCGCAGTACAGGAACGAAGAGTTCAGGTCACGAGGAACTGGCGGTACGAAAGAATAGGACAGACTGTTTTTTATAAAAAAGACAGTTTATTCGTGTAAAGAAGATATTATGTGAACCCTCGGTTTTAACGGGGGTTTTATTTACTTATTTATGCAGACAAAAGCCAGAGTCGGCGTGTATATCTGTATATCTGAATCATTCTGTTCCAAAAAGCATTGATCAAAGATCAGGGAGGGAAAGATGAAGAAAAAATTATTGACAGCATTTCTGGTAACTGCACTTGGAATATCCATGTTAAGCGGATGTGGTGGAAAGAACAGTGACGACAATTCAACCAAATCTGAACAGTCAACCAAAGAAAAAGATCAGGAGGCGGCAGATAAAGTGGCAAAGCTGATTGATGATATTTATGTACAGGAGAGGACAGACAAGACAGATGAGCAGTGCGAAGCTGCAAAGAAGGCATGGGATGCATTGACAGATGCACAGAAAGAGTTAGTAGAAGGTGAAAATGCAGACCCGGATTATTTCGGAAGAGATACAGGAGACGCATCAAAAGATGATCCACTGAATGAGGATGAGATTGGGGAAAATGAACTTTTAGTTGTAAGTTTCGGAACTTCCTTTAATAACAGCCGTGCAGAGGATATTGGTGGAATTGAAAAGGCACTTCAGGCAGCTTATCCTGAGTGGTCTGTAAGAAGGGCATTTACGGCTCAGATCATCATCAACCATGTTCAGGCACGTGACGGAGAAAAGATTGATAATATGGATCAGGCTTTAGAAAGAGCTGTAAAGAACGGTGTCAAGAATCTGATCGTGCAGCCGACGCATCTGATGCATGGTGCAGAATATGATGAGCTGACAGAAGCAGTGGAAAATTATAAAGATAAGTTCGAGTCAGTAAAAATTGCAGAGCCACTGCTTGGAGAAGTTGGTTCCGATGCAACTGTGATCAATGCAGATAAGGAAGCCGTAGCAAAAGCGATCACAGCAGAGGCAGTAAAAGTAACCGAGTATGAAAGCCTGGATGCTGCAAAAGAAGCAGGAACAGCATTTGTATTTATGGGACATGGAACATCCCATACAGCAAAGATCAGCTATTCCCAGATGCAGACGCAGATGGAACAGCTTGGATATGAAAATGTATTTATCGGAACAGTAGAAGGTGAACCGGAAGAGACTTCCTGTGAGTCAGTGATTGAAAAGATCAAAGCAGCAGGATACAAAAATGTTGTACTTCGTCCGCTGATGGTTGTAGCAGGAGATCATGCCAATAATGATATGGCAGGCGATGATGATGATTCCTGGAAGAGCCAGTTTGAAGCGGCAGACGCATTTGACAACATTGAGACTCAGATTGCCGGTTTAGGTGAGATTAAAGAGATCCAGCAGCTTTATGTAGCTCATACAAAAGCAGCAATGGATGCAGAATAGGAGATTATTTTTCATGAGAAAAAGACTGTTGGCAGTGACACTTTCTGTTATGATGACTGCCTCAATGCTTGCAGGATGTGGCGGTAAGGCAGATACGAAAGATACTAAGAAAGTACAGACAGAACAGGATTCTTCAAAAGAGGAAGGAACGGCAGAAGAATCTTCGGAAAAGAAAAATGCAGCAGAAGATGCAGGACTGGAAGATGGTGTATATACTGCGGAATTTCATACAGACAGTTCGATGTTTCATGCAAATGAGACAAAGGATGGAAAAGGAACTTTGACTGTGAAAGACGGAAAGATGGTCTTTCATGTCACCCTTCATTCAAAGAATATTGTCAATCTGTTCCCTGGTAAGGCAGAGGATGCCCAGAAGGATGGAGCAGAGCTTCTGCAGCCGACCGTAGATACGGTGACCTATTCCGATGGAACTACGGAAGAGGTTTATGGATTTGATATTCCGGTTACAGTGATCGATCAGGAGTTTGATCTGGCTCTGATCGGGAAAAAAGGCGTGTGGTATGATCACAAGGTAAGTATTGAAAATCCGGTGAAAGACGAATAAATCTTCTTATAAAGCAGATTTGTACAGATGGCAGAGTCGGGGACTTTTGCCCCCGACATCTATGAATCTGTATAAAGAATAATTCGAGCTTAAACGGAGCATACTGAGTACGATAAAAAGGAAAGGTATGCTCTTTTATTATGAAAAAATCGCATCTGTATGATTTCTTATATAATATAGCAGGAAGTATTTTGTATGCGGCAGGGATTGATACCTTTGCCGGGGCAGCAGGATTTGCACCGGGCGGTGTATCAGGACTTGCCCTGATTCTGAATCATCTGTGGGGACTGCCGGTGGGGATCATGACCTTGGTTTTAAATGTTCCGTTAGTCCTGATCAGCTATAAAGCAGTAGGAAAAAAATTCCTTCTGAAGACAGCGGTGACCATGCTTATTTCAACATTTTTCCTGGATATTGTATTTCCCTTTTTTCCGCTGTACCGCGGACAGCGTCTGCTGGCAGCAGTTTATTCAGGAGTCTTGCTGGGCGGAGGAATGGTGTTGTTCTACCTGCGGGGTTCGTCCTCTGGAGGAATCGATTTTCTGACTATGGCAATAAAAAAGAAGCATCCGTCGTTTTCGCTTGGGAAAATCACCTTGATGATCGATCTTGCAGTCATTCTTCTTGGCTGGCCGGTATTCGGGGATGTGGATGCAGTGCTGTACGGACTGATCGCTACCTTTGCCTCGGTGGTGGTGATCGATAAAGTTCTTTACGGGATCGGGGCAGGAACACTTGCGATCATTATTACGTCTGACGGGAAAAAGATGGCAAAAGTGATCCGGGAAAATGCAGACCGTGGTGTGACACTTATAGAAGCCATCGGAGGGTATACCGGACAACAGAAAAGTGTATTGCTGTGTGCCTGCTCCAAATCAGAAGCATATACGGTTCAGGAGGCAGTGAGAAAGACGGATGAGACCGCATTTCTGATGTTCACCGAGACGAGTGAAGTATTCGGGGAAGGGTTTAAGCATCCCTGAAGAAATGGGAATATCCGGAGAAGGCTTTCGTCATTCCTAGCTTGCAAATTCCCGTGTCATACCGTACAATAAAATCCGTTGGATAAAAGAAATTGGATAAAAGAAATTAGAAACTTGATGAAATACGATTCAGGAGAGGCGGTATACCATGGGCATGATACGTGCTGAAAAGCTTGTATTTGAATATGATAAACGAGACGAAGACGGCAATGTGATCGGAAGCCGCAGAGCCATTGACGGAGTGGACATCGACATTCCGCAGGGGTCTTTTGTGGCAGTGCTGGGGCATAATGGTTCAGGAAAATCCACACTGGCAAAGCATATGAATGCAATTCTTGTTCCGACAGACGGGACAATGTGGGTGGACGGAAAAGATACGAAGGATATGGAGAAACTGTGGGAGATCCGGCAGAGTGCCGGAATGGTCTTTCAGAATCCGGACAATCAGATCATCGGAACGGTGGTAGAAGAGGATGTCGGATTCGGACCGGAAAATCTCGGAGTTCCGACAAAAGAGATATGGAAAAGAGTAGAGGACAGTCTGCGTGCTGTCGGGATGCTGGATCGGAGAAAAGATTCTCCCAATAAGCTTTCGGGCGGTCAGAAGCAGAGAGTGGCGATCGCAGGAGTGATCGCAATGGAGCCAAAATGCATTGTACTGGATGAGCCGACTGCCATGCTGGATCCAAATGGAAGAAAAGAAGTAATCTCTGCAGTGGAAAAGCTTCGGAGAGAAAAAAATGTGACTGTGATCCTGATCACTCATTATATGGAAGAAGTGGTGGATGCAGATCAGGTCTTTGTCATGGATGATGGTCGGATCGTTATGCATGGCACACCACGGGAAATTTTCAGCCGGGTTGATGAACTGAAAAAATACCGGATGGATGTACCACAGGTTACGATGCTGGCAGATGAGCTGATCCACCGTGGAGTGGATCTGCCAAAAGGAATTTTAAGAAGGGAAGAACTGGTAGAAGCATTATGTCGATTACGTTAGAACATCTCAGTTATGTATACAATCCGGGAACCGCTTACGAGAAGCACGCATTGAAAGATGTCAGTCTTGAGATTCCACAGGGACAGTTTGTCGGGATTATTGGACATACCGGTTCAGGAAAATCCACTCTGATCCAGCATCTGAACGGATTGATGAAAGCAACCTCAGGAAGGCTGCTCTATGAAGGAAAAAATATTTATGAAGAAGGATACGATATGAAGCAGCTCCGCACGCAGGTCGGACTGGTGTTCCAGTATCCTGAATATCAGTTATTTGAAGTGGATGTATTAAGTGATGTCTGCTTTGGTCCGAAGAATCAGGGGCTTTCAAAAGAAGAATGTGAGGCACAGGCAAAAGAGGCATTGCAGTTAGTCGGATTCCCGGAGAAATATTATCATCAGTCTCCATTTGAACTCTCAGGAGGGCAGAAAAGGCGTGTGGCGATCGCAGGGATTCTTGCCATGCATCCAAAGGTACTTGTACTGGATGAGCCAACTGCGGGACTTGACCCGAAGGGAAGGGACGAGATTCTGGATCAGGTGGCACAGCTTCACGAAAAGACCGGGATGACAGTAGTTCTGGTATCCCACAGCATGGAAGATGTGGCAAAATATGTAGACCGTCTGATCGTGATGAACCAGGGGGAAAAAATGCTGGACGGAACACCGCAGGAAGTCTTCCGGCATTATAAAGAACTTGAGGCAGTCGGTCTTGCTGCACCACAGGTAACTTACGTGATGCATGATCTGAAAGAAAAGGGATTTGAAGTGTCAGCAGATGCGGCAACGGTAGAAGAAGCCGCAGATGAGATCATGAAATGCCTGAAGCAGACCCGAAAGGCAGAAAGAGAGGTGCAGGCATGATCCGTGACATTACAATAGGACAATATTATCCGGCACAGAGTCAGGTACATAGGTTAGATCCACGGGTGAAGATCGTCTGCACGCTGGCATTTCTGGTTTCCTTATTTTTACAGAACAGTATTTTAGGATATGTAGTTGCATTTGCATTTCTTGCAATGGTGATCCGGCTTTCAAAAGTACCGGTAAAATTTATTGTCAGAGGACTGAAACCCATCGTGATCCTGCTGCTTTTTACGGTGCTGATGAACCTGTTCCTTACGAGGAGTGGAAATATCCTCTTTCATTATGGAATCCTTACGATCACGGAGGGCGGTCTGCGGACATGCGTTTTTATGACGGTGAGACTGATCTTTCTGGTGATGGGATCTTCCATCATGACATTTACGACCACTCCGAACAGCCTGACAGACGGAATCGAAAAGCTGCTTCATCCGCTGAACCGGGTTCATGTTCCGGTACATGAGATCGCAATGATGATGTCGATCGCTCTCCGCTTTATTCCAATCCTTTTGGAAGAGACGGATAAGATCATGAAAGCACAGATCGCAAGAGGGGCAGATTTTGAATCGGGAAATATCCTGCAAAGGGCAAAGGCAATGATCCCGATCCTTGTGCCACTGTTCGTATCTGCATTCCGACGGGCGAATGATCTTGCAATGGCAATGGAAGCAAGATGTTACCATGGCGGGGATGGAAGAACAAAGATGAAACCATTGCAGTATCATAGAAACGACAGAGTTGCTTATCTGATCACACTGCTGTATTTAGTGGCGATTGTAGGTGCAGGAAGATATATTCCATTTAAGATATGGATTTTTTGATAATCAGATAATAGAAAAAGAGGACAGGAAAAGAATGAAACGAATCAGACTGACAGTTGCCTATGACGGAACCGATTACTGTGGCTGGCAGGTCCAAAATAATGTGGCAACGATAGAAGGAGAACTGAATACGGTACTGACTCAGCTGACCGGGCAGACAGTAAAGGTGATCGGGGCGAGCCGGACGGATGCAGGAGTTCACGCGAGAGGAAATGTGGCAGTATTTGATACAGAATCTTCCATTCCACCGGAACGGTTTCTTTATGCTGTGAATGCGTTGCTCCCGGAAGATATCGTAGTAGTTGATTCCTGCGAGGTGGAGGCAGACTGGCATCCAAGACACTGCAATACAGAAAAGACCTATGAATACCGGGTACTGAACCAAAAACTCCCCGATCCGATGAGGAGAAGAGATACTTATTTCGTCTCTTTTCCGCTGGATTTGGAGAAAATGAGAAAGGCAGCGGGATATCTGGAAGGGGAGCATGACTTTAAAAGCTTCTGTAATGTGCATACGCACGTAGAAGATACAGTCCGCACCATATACCGGCTGGAAGTGATCCGGGAAGAAAATGTGCTCACATTCCGGGTCAGAGGAAACGGATTCCTTTACAATATGGTGCGTATCCTTGCCGGAACACTGATCGGAGTCGGAAGAGGACTGATCGATCCGGAAGAGATCCCGGCGATGCTGGAGGCAAAAGACCGGCAGGCAGCGGGAATGACCGTGCCGCCGCAGGGGCTGACACTGGTGAAGATCGATTATCTGGATTGAAGAGTGCAGACGGGCGGTAACGTCCGACGGTTGAAAGCTGAGCCTGGTGAGGGTCAATTATTTAGAACGAGTTTATAAGGGATGGGGGAGTGGAAAGTTGAAGGCAGCGGTCTGTGAAGATGAAGAGGCACTTCAGCTTTTTTTAGAAAAGCAGGTATGTGAGTGCATGGAAGAAGCCGGGATCAATGGGAGTTGCGAAGTATTTTCATCGGCAGAAGAATTACTGGAAAAAGGAAATCCTTTTTATGATCTTTATCTGCTGGATATTCAGCTTGGTCAGATGACGGGAATGGAACTGGCGGAAAAGATCAGGGAGAAAGACGACCATGCAGTGATCCTTTTTGCAACAAATTATAAAGAAATGATCCGTAAGGCATTTCAGGTATCGGCACTGGATTATTTGGTGAAACCATTGGATGAGGTGGAAGTAAGACAGGCATTATTGCGTTCTTTCCGGTATCTGTCAAAAAAAAGAAACCGGATTGCTTTAAAAAATCAGTCAGGAGTGGAGATCTTTTATCACGAGGAGATTGAGTACATAGAAAGTGAAAAAAGAAAAGTGCGGATCTGCAGCAGGCGAGGCAGCGGTGAATTTTATGTCCGGCTCAATGACCTGGAACACGAATTTAAAGGCAGTCTGCTTGTGAGAGTTCATGCTTCTTTTATCATTAACCTTGAGAAAATACGAAGTGTGCGGAAAGATACGATCACGATGGAGTCAGGAAAAGAAATTCCGGTGACAAGGAAATATAAAGATCAGTTTAACAGGGCATTTCAGAATTATTGCCTGGAAATGCGAAGATGAGAGTGGGAATGATATGATAATACCAATAATTGAGGTGATACAGACCTATTTATTCGTATCGTGCTTTTTAAAAAGAAAAGTAAGGTTTGGAAAGGTGCTGGACTGGTTGGTTCTGATTGGAGTTTCGGAAGTTGGAACAATCGGAAATCATTACTTTCAGGATGCGAATATAAATATATTGATTGCAGTGATAGAAATCATCATTCTTTTATCCTTTTTTGAGGGTGGGGTGAAGAGGAAAATTCTGGCTGGACTGCTCTATTTAGTCTTTGCATTTTTAGCTGAAGGTGTTGTGGCTGTGGGGCTGTCAAGAGCATATGATATCCGGATCAGTGACATGGGAAATCAGGAGGAGGCAGTGATCCTGCTGGGAAAGAGATATTCCAGAGAAATCCGGATTATTGCAACAATTTTCTTCTATTTGCTGTCAAGAAAAAAGAGAGATACAGAGAAAAGGGATATACAGGGACAACTGCTGGTCATCCCGGCACTTAGTGCGGTTCTGCTTGTAATTGTGACAGAGGATCAGTTTGCAAGAGAGCAGATCAATGTGTGGATGGAAGTGATGCTGATCCTGTTTATTCTGATTATCAATGTAGTATTATATGTGCTTTTTCGCAGGCAGGAAGTTTATTTCAGAGAAGAGGAAATGATCCGGAATCAGTTAAAAGAACTGGAATATGAATCAGCCCATTACAGAGAATTAGAACAACATCAGCAGGAAATCCGAAGAATCAGGCATGATATAAAAAATGAATTGTCGGGCATTTATGGTTATCTTGAAAATGGAGAAGTGGGAGAAGGAAAAAAGGAGATTGAGATACTTCTTCAGCAGATGACTGCGGCAGAACAGAAAATTTTTACTGCAAATGCAGTTGTAAATGGAATCCTGAATCTGAAGTTACAGAAGATGGAAATGGCTCAGACAGAGTATGAGTTTGATATTCACATACCGGAACAGCTAAAAATTCAGGGAACAGATTTAGGTGTACTGCTGGGAAACTTACTGGATAATGCAATCGAGGCATGCCAGGAGTTTCAGGGAGAAAAAAAGATCCGGCTTCTGATAGAATATCAGAATAGCGGAGTAGTGATACACTGCGAAAATCCATGCAATGAAGATACAGAGACACTTCAGACAAAGAAGAAAGATAAGATAAACCATGGATTTGGGATGGGAAGTATTGCACAGATTGTAAAAAAATATGATGGTTTTTGGGAATATCAGATGAAGTCAGGTTTATTTAAAGTTACGGTAAATCTGTGGGAAAAAAGTGAAATGATATAGAAGTGTATTGATATAAAAATAGATTGAATATGGTATAAAATTGAAAATAATACCCTCTTTTTGTGTGAATTATTACATAAAAAGGGGGTATTTGTTACATTTTCAGAAATGAGAGGGGAAATCCAAATATAATACAAAGTAAAAGAGACTTTATATACCGGACGGAGGTGACAAAATGAAAAGAAAGTTATTTTTATTAACTGGAATTATTTTTGTGCTTTTGAGCGGATGTGGGAAA
>ERZ1106931.690-NODE-690-length-19127-cov-4.411546_pt1 | contig 19127 bp, 29 predicted proteins | sample MGYA00403664_ERZ1106931 | MGnify/ENA primary metagenome ERZ1106931 (study PRJEB35170, sample SAMEA104062435) | human gut metagenome | biome: human gut; feature: human-associated habitat; material: faeces | place: Denmark | collected 2012-06-29 ... | reverse complement strand
TCGCATCACCCAGTTTCGCGCTGTTTGCTTTAGCGGGGTTCAGGTCGAGGCTTCGCCCAGTGGATGAGGTATAGCCACCCTTATCGATGTTGCTCATCATGAAAAGGGAATAAGCCGCGGTTGCGACCGATACACCAACTGCAATCCAGCCAAGTGTTACGGGGTCAAAGGGAACCGGATAGAACCTAACATCGCTTTTAGGGTGGATGATCTGAGTCGCCCAGTCCGCCGGCGCAACAGGTAAGCCATCCAGTTCAACAACCAAAGGTGGAAATTCTCTGTCGGAATAGTTTTCGACATTTTTTACCAGCCAGTCACGGATGCTGATGGTGTCGTGCTCATGCGTCTCGAGTGGCTGACCCGGCAGGCGGGAAGGGTATAATCTGATCGTCACTTCCAGAACTCCACTCGGACATAGCGACGCATAAAGCGAGCCAGCGGCAGGAACATGACATTAGTGGCACTCCCACACTCCGCTACCATCAGTTCGCCATTGATTTTCACCACAACAGCAACATGCGTCACTGTCGAACCTGAGAAACAAGCCACCCCCGCTCCTTCACAGGGGTCGCAGCGTTCCAGTTTTAACATCAGTTTTCTGGCTTCTCGGTCGAGGCCTCCATCGTCTTTGGTTACCCCGGCGAAATCAGGCCATTCTGGCAAGCTGAGATCCCGCCGAATTTCGTTAACCAGACCGAAGCAGTCGAGTCGGGGAAACGTTCTTCCGCCCTTCTGCCATACGACTGAAAGGTATTTATCAGGGTTAAACATTGGGATTCCTTAGCTGATATAACGCAGTCCGGGGAATACAGGGAGCGTGTAGCGGTATCGCGGCCAGGCGGTATCGAGGATATTCATGTAGCCCGCAGTGATCTGCACCTCTGTCGCCGTCCAGGAGCCCGACTTGATTTTCAGCGTATACGGCACTTCCGCAGGGGCCGCTAAATCCGTGGAGATATAACGCCGGTACGTCAGAAATGCAGACAGACGGTTAGCCAGCGCATTGCGGATCGCCGTGGACACAACACCATCGATATTGCACAAGGCAAATTTGAGGTCCTGCGTGCCGTCCGCATTGCGCGCCGGCAGCGCAATGTCTATCGCACAGGCTGAAAACGTTACGGTATCGCCGTTCTCCGTCGTCGCCGTGATGTTGTCGTAACCCTGGCAAAGGTAGTGAACATCAGAGCCAATGGTGATCTGCAGCGTTTCAATGATCACCTCCGGTCCGCTGCTGGCGTAGAGGCGTTTAATCTGCGTCATGCTTCGGCCACTCCTTATTAAGCGCAATATCCAGAAGAGACTGTCCCGCAAGCCATTCCGGGTAATGGCCCCAACCAACTGGGGCAAGAGGTCTCTCTCTTAATTCAACTGTTGCCGAATAACGCCACAAGCCTGGTTTAATGAATGAGGGTCCCTTATAAATCCCTTTAAATCGACATTTAAAAAACTTTAATCCAACTGGAGTTTTACATTTCATGTAAAACCATGCTGCACCATCAGTTAAAACGTCTCTATACCACGATTCAAATACCTGTGCATGCGCATCACTTTTAAATTGCCATACAACAGTATTATTAGTTGGTACTGATGTATATTTTCTACGCTGTCTGGCAAGCCCTCTAATCCTGTCGGTTCTAATCATTGGATCTATTGGTTCAAATCCATAATTATCGTACGTCGGTCCGGGTATGTATTCATGAGGATAATATATATCGGTCATTATTTAATACGCCTCCCCCGATATACTGCATTGAGTGAGCGTCCATAATCCTCAGTAGGGTTAATTATCTGAGAAGTGAAATAGTGCTTTAGCCTTTTCTCTGATTCCCTCATTTGCTGATTTACCATTTGCATAGTGGTATCATCAGGTTTTCCCGAGAAATTATTATGGAATTCTGCAACTAGATGTTTACCCCCGAGAGTTCTTTGTTGACGAACTTCATCGAGGGTCGCATCCAGTTTTGCAGACGTTCCAGCGGTAGTTACCCTTTCTCCTTTTTTCAATAGCCAAGTCCCCGTCTCAGGTATTTTATCAATACCATCGTGAGCCATACCGGCTAAAGCTGATGCTGAGATAGCTGCAACAAGAGGGGTAGTGACACCAGCAGCCGCAGCCAGTGCCGCAGGTGCCAGACCCGGACCAACTATTGGGATAGCAGCGGTGGATGCATACGCTGCAAGTTGGGCCTGAAGCGCTGTAGCCTGCGCATTAGCGATCAACGGAGCAACAGCGGTTGCCTGAGTGGTCTTCCCAACCAGAAGCTGAACGCCCTGATAAACCAGCCACTGTGCGGCCAGTTGAGCCAGCGTCTGAATAACTGTCTTACCAAAACCTTCAACCATGTTACTCAGGGCATCGCCAGCATCTTCAGACTGAGTTGCAAGATCATATAACCCCTGCTGGAGATTGCTAGTTACTCCTCCGAGCGCAGTATTGGTTGTATCCGCAGCGATCTGATTGTAATTGGTGGCCATGTCAGCATAGTTTTCCCATGACGACTGAACGCCGGCCAACCAGTTATTACGCATTTCATCCTGTGCAGCGTAATAACCCTCAAGTGCGGAAAGCTCTTTCTGATACCCTTCATCTTCCAGGCTTCCACCCTGATTTTTCCATCCCTGCCTTAATTGCGCCCTCTCGCTATTACGTTGTGCGTCCTTGTCACTTAACCCAGCACTGTCTGTCAGTGCTGCAGTCTTTTCCTGCATCTGAGTAACATATTTTAACGAGTTATCCTGAAGCTTATTCAGACGTTCCTGAGCAACGATCTGATCGCCAAGTTTCGCATTAACCTCAGCCTGCGCCAGAACCTTATCCTTGCTGGCGAGTAAAGATTGTTCATCTTTACTCAGTGCGCGTGTTTTCGATGCCTCTTCGATAACCGCGAATTTTGACTGTAAAGACCACAAATTTTTACGTTGCTGACTGATGGTATCGTTAAGCCCCGTATGCTGTTGCAGCAACTTTAACTGCGTCATCAACTGCAGGGTTTCGGCATCAGTCTGATCAGAAGAACGATCACCAGCAGAAACTTTAACGCCTTTTGGTTTCGGCGTTTTTTTTAAGGTGGCCTCATATTCTTTCTTGGCTGCGGCCATATTGATGGCGTAATCAGCCTGTAGGATATGTCCTTCTTTCAGAGCTTTATTTAATTCATTCTGCCTGGCAGTATACTTTTCAAGCGCAGTCTGCGATTTAGCATAATTGGCTTGTGCTTGAGCGGCATATTTCTGTTTTTCAGATTCTGCCTCCGCTTCCTTTGCGGCCGCTGCTGCGCTGGCTTTGGCAATACCTGCTTGCTGCTGCGCCATATCAAGAGCCAGTCGGGCCGACTCCCTGTCATTCCAGAAACGGGCTCTGGCTTCATCGTTTACATAGCGATCATTTTTCCTGAGATTCCAGATGTCATCAGCCTGCTTAAAAGCTGATTGCGCCTTGCTTACCATCTCCTCTGCGGTGTCAGGCCGCCCCAAATCCAGAGCAGCATCCCACATGGATTTAAACGCGCGTTTCAACGAATCAGCAGAGCGCTCAATCGTCCCCATGTTATCGATCAGGCTCTGAGTCTGGGTGTTAAATCCCTTCGTCGCCGCATCATTAGCCGCCTGAAGTGCAGCGACTTCATCTCCTGAACGTTGTAACTGAGCAACGTAATCAATCTGCTCGGCTGTCACATTATGAAATTGTTGCGCCATCGCAATCAGGCCGGACGTCGGGTCATTGGTCAGTTTCCCGAACGCTTCCGCAACCTTTTCAATGGGGATACCAGATGCCGTAGAAAATTTTGCAACTGACTGGCTTAGTTCATCAAAACGCGCACCCGCCCCCACGCCAGCATTAATTAATGCAGTCAGAGAATCAGTGGTTTGATCAAAGGTGAGTCCTGCTTGCTGTCCCGATTTTGCCAATGCCAGCATTCTGTCGGTAGTCAGACCAGCCGTGTTACCTGATAGCGTCAACGTCTTATTAAAATCGGAAAGGGTTGACGTTCCCTGATAGAAGATATATCCAATTCCGGCACCTGCGGCGGTTAAAGCTGCAACCCCAACGGCCAACGGACTTACAGCTCCAAGTAATCCTCGAAATGTTGGGATCAGGCCGCCAAATGAGTCTTTAACCTGACCGCCTTGCTGTAGCAAAATTAGCCATGGGCTCTGCCCACCAGCTAACTGAGTTGCGACATCAGTAAGCTGCGCAGGCAACATGCGCATTGCATTATTGTATTGGCCGATTGAAATACCGGCACGTTTTGCAGCACGCTCCTGCCGCGTGAAAGCTGCGGTGACCTGGGCTGTACTGTCGTTCGCGGCTCTACCTAACCCGCTCAGCTGCTTATTCAGATGAGCAACTTCCTCATCAAATTTTGCGCTATCGCCGTCAATTTTAACGACCAGATCACCCACTGGCTGGGACATAGCGAACTCCTCCAGGAATGCTTTCGGCTATCGACATAAGTTGCTCGTCTGAATCCAACTCACTTTCTCCCTCACGTTTTGATAACAAACTAAAATCAAGGGAGGTAATTCCGTGTTTATCCGGATCGGTGAAGAGACTGACAGCAAGATAACTAAGATTGGCAAAATGAGAGTCCAGGAGGTCGTCGCTAAAACAATTATCCTGGTAATACTCAATCCATTCGAACCATTCAGAGGAAGACATTTCCGAAAGCATGGCGCGCCAGTCTGGCCGTCCAAACTCCCTGGCTAATCGCATAGCAAAGCGACGTGAGCGGGTCAGGACTTTTCCAAATCTGGCTCTTCCTCTTCTTCAGTTTTCTCAGGGTCATTATTAACTGGTGGGATCATCCCTGAAAGCATGCGCACAAGTAATGCAGCGCTGCCCAATAACCCTGGTGGATATTTTCGTATAATTTCAGGGAAAATATCTTTCCCTTCACGTTGCTCCTCATCCGCCTCGCTCAAGGATAATGCAACGAGCATGGCCTGATCACGCATAGTCAACAAGGTGGCCAATTTAAAGTTTTCTTCAGGTGTGCTTTCCTCTGATGGTAATGACTTCCGCTCTTCAACCATAAATTCAATATATTGCATTCTACTGTAAGCCGATAACTCAAACAGTAAAATACTCTCACCATCGGGATTTAACGTGTCTTTTTTAAGATAAGTCATTTCATTACCTTTCGCGGTGCCTTAGCACCGCTGACGAATATATTAAGGGTTAGTCGAAGCGTTATCTTCAGCCAGAGAAGGTTTACCTTTATTGGTGATTTGTGCACTACGGGTAATAACTTCGTTTCGTGAAATAGTCTTACCCAAACTACTTACCCAGCCGGTGAAAACATCAACTGCCCCATTTGGATATTTAATTTTGTAAGATTTTTCATCACCACTCATAAACCAGTCAACCAGATCCTTCTGGCCAGATTCACCAGGTTTCCAGGCAAGTGTTACGCTGGTTTGACCGGCTGACTTAACACCCTGAGCTGTTGCATCCCAGTCAGGCGCATCATCATCAATATAGGAATCATCATATGACTCTGCAGTCAGTTCCCCAGGTGTTAATTCCTTAACCTTTGCCGTTCGTGTCCAGCCGACATCACTTAACGGATCATCGTAGGGATCACCAGTTCCGGTATAAATCCAAAAAGTTGTCCCGGCACCTTTCGTCGGCGTGGTAGGTGTTGGAGTTGGCATATAGTCCTCACATAATATAAGTCAGGGAATATTGGAGATCGGCGGAGCCCCATGTAGTGGCTTCATCGTCACGTTGGTAGTCGTACCCGGCAACGCTGATGGTTTCAACGATACTGGCAAGCTCAGGAACGTAAGCCATGGCCGGATAGATGCGGGTTTCCATCCATTTATCCAGCTCGCTATCGGTAGCAGTTGCTTTAAGGAATACTTCAATGTGAAGGACAGCCTCCCACTCTTCCTCATCAATACTGCCGCCCGTCGCCTTTGCATCAGTAAGATATACAGCGACCGCGGGTAACTCTTCTGGAGCCAGGAAAGCTGGCCGACCGTCATACCAGAATATTTTTCCGGAGTTGATTGACTTCAGTTTATCCAGAACAGCTTTTCGTACTTGCGGGTGAATCATTTTGTCACCAGCCTTATCTGATTTTTGATCGCAGCCATCATTTCTTTTGGCATATCAGATGCCATCAGTTTGGGAAGTTCTTCTTTGAATGCAGCAGTCAGGGGGGTGGCCAGAGGTACTTTCACCACTTCTACCGGGTAACGAGATTTACTGGTTCGCCGAAGAACATGCCAGCGACCATTATTAAGCTGTTGCACAAAAGCACCAGGGAAGCTGAAATTCCCAATCTTTAGAACGCTTCCAGAACTACCGTTGTCGCGCTTTCGTCGTGAAAGTTGAACTCGTACTGGCCCCAGCTTTATCGCCGGGAGGTTGCCGCGATTTACCCGGATGGTAGCCATTGGTTTTTTAGGGCTTGCCCGTTTAAGTTTGGCGCGCTGCATGACCAGTTTTCGCTTAACCTTAGTCTCTTTCGCCACTCGCGTAGAGCTGCGGCTGATTGCCCTTCCAGCTACCCGGTTAATGGACTGGGATGTCGCCCGAGGAATGGCATTTTTACTGATATTGCTCAGGTTCTGCCTGAGCTCTTCCAGCCCTTTAATCGTCACCTGTGACCTCCTCAATCCAGATTTGCGGCTTACCATTAAAGAGGAGCCATCGGGTAACGGTGTAAACCTGACTTTTATAAATAACCTCATCTCCCCGCGCCGACTGATAGCCAGCGCTGAAGATAACCAGGTTAATCCCATCCCCCGCGACCGTCCCCAGCTCAGGCAGCAGGTGACTTTCAACAGCAATATGCTCATCGCCATTAATAGTCACCGTTCTGCCCAGCCTTTTCGCCGTCAGTTCATCCATTCTGCCAGCCATATTGTCAAAGGCATTAGCCATTGATTTTGACTTCCAGGACGGTAACGCCTGCCGCAGCATCCTCCCAGGCAGTCCCGGCTAACACCGCATCGGTGTCATCCAGCTGAACATTTCCAGCTTTGAGATATACCTTTTCCCCGGCGGTCACGGCATCAGCTGGCAGCTTAGGTAAAAGAAAGACACCTTCAGCTAATCCGTCGCCTACATCACCCGGCTGAATATCGGTAATTGCAACCGCAATCATTCCGCCTAAAGAAACAGGTGTACCGCTGAGAATTTCCTCGGTACCAGAATTTTTCACGGGGATGGTTTTTCCGTCTTGCACATAATTTTTAGCCATAACGTCTCCTGTCAGCCCCGCAGGGCTGATTTCAGGTATAAAAAAAGCCCTTCCGGGCGTCGTTTTCAGAACTGTAATGATTACTGGCCGCTGGATTTCACCAGGCCGCGGTAATCAAGCGGCGCCACACCAGCATCGATACGAACTTTTGTAGCGATACCGTCAGTGGTAAACCCTTCCTGTTGATCAATGTAAGGAGTATCAACACCATTCAGATACGCAACTTCGATGGTATCCGTCCCTTTTGCCGCCATCAGATACCAGGCTTTTGCGTCAGCTTCGTCAAGGCGGGCCTCTGCAATCACATCTGCAAAATTCTGGATCGGGTTAATAATCCCTGCGTTAATATCCGCCCCTTTTACGCTCGCTGATTTAATCGTCTGGTTAGCCAGTGTCTCCAGTGCGACCGGCACCAGCATAAATGCCGGGCGGATGTTCAGAGATCGTTCTCCCTCTTTCTGCAGGCGCATCAGTTTACGTGCATCGTCCAGGCTGCTGACGGAAATAGCACCGGTGGACAGGTTCTTGTGGTCTGCGTGGAATAACGCCTTACCATCTGAGAGTTTTGGGTTTTTGGTCAGAATGGCGTAAACAAGGTCGCCGATAGTCGCCTTAGCGGCACGGCCCATTTTCATCGGAACATCTGTGAGCTGGTTCAGATCATCGTTGATGATTGCCTGGCGAGTGATAGAAAAAATTTCTCCGTAGGTGGCTAGCGCGATGGTTTCACCTTTATCGCCGGTAGTCACATACTTATATTCAGCGCCTTCGCGAACCTGCCGCAGAGACGGGAATCCGCCCATCCCCACACGATGCGCTGTCTTAAAGTCCGACAACTGGCCTTTCTTTGTCCACTGCTCAAAGGTTTCTGCAGCTTCGTCCCAGCCCTGCAAAATCGATTTGTTGGCGACATCAAGAAGGATGTTGCCAAAATCAGAGGTGCTGTGCGTCAGCGCCAGCCCTACCATCTGCATCGGGTTATAGCTGGATACGCCAATTCCCCGCTCAGTCAGGGCCATGCGGGCATATTCACGCAGGGTCATGCCGTTGTAGACATTGTCACGTTCCTGATCTTCAAATCCGGCACGCGCCATCAATGCCTGGCGAATACCATCGGCGACAAAATTACCGTTACCTGCATGAATATGCGCTGGCGTGGTTTTCGCCGATGGTGAAGCATCTTTACCCAGCAGCGCCAGCAGTTTGTCTTTAGCCTGATCGACAGAGCAATCCATATCTGCTACGCACTGCGCCTGCAGTTCGGCGTGTTTACCACCAAACATCGCAAAGAGGTTGTTAATACCATTAACGCGATCCTTTTGCTCAGCGATTACCTGAGCACGAATGGTGTTTTCGTCAATTACGGAAGGTTGGCTCATCACCGGCTGCTGCATTTGTGGTTGCTGGGGATCGCGTTGCGTGGTTGCTCGCGGCGGCGTTACCATGTTGCGAATATTTTTTGGCATCTTTTCGAAGTCCTCAATACGTTTAGACTGGATACAGGCCATAGCCTGAAGAGAGGGGGTGACCTGGTCGGCAAAACCCATAGCGACGCATTCTTTGCCGTCCATCCATGTTTCATCTTCCAGCATCGCCGCTATTTCATCGGGGCTCTTACCCGTTTTCTCTGCATAAGCAGGGATCAGAACAGACTCAACCTTGTCCAGAAGCTCTGCGTAGTCACGCATATCGTTAGCATCACCACCAGCAAAGCCCCAGGGCTTATGGATCATCATCATGGTGTTTTCAGGCATGATGACCGGATTACCTACCATAGCAATGACCGAGGCCATAGATGCGGCCAGACCGTCGATATGAACGGTAATTGACGCACCATGATGTTTAAGAGCATTAAAAATGGCGATGCCGTCAAAGACATCGCCACCAGGCGAATTGATATGAAGATTAATATGGGTCACATCACCAAGCGCTTTAAGGTCGTTAACAAACTGCCGGGCGGTCACGCCCCAGTAGCCGATCTCGTCGTAGATATAAATTTCTACCTGATTGTCGGCGCTGGCCTGCATACGAAACCACGAATTACTTCTTGCGCTGGCTTTCGGACGACGGGGCGTCCGGTTCTTTGACTTCGGCACTGGTGCCTCCTTTATCGTTTGCAGGATCGGTGTCATACACCAGTCCCAGTTCGCGGTTATCATCAACTTCAGCCTTGCGACGACGTTTCACATCATCCGGATTGCGCCCGCTAGCTCGCACCCAGTCAGATTCTGTCGCAGCACCACCTCGGATTTGCGCTTTCCAGGCATTAGCCTCTTTAACTGGGTCGATCCACGGCATGACCGGACCGGAATAAACTGCGGTGTAAAGCGACGCCATATCCAGCCCACGTGGTAGCTGAATTTCGCCAGAAGCCACCGCCATTTTTAACCAGTTTCGGTACATTGGCCGGGTGATTGCTCCGATGAACCAGTCCTGGAGGATCAGATAACCGTCTGTTGATTCAACCAATTCCTGGCGCTGAGCGCTGTACGTTCCATCGTAGTTTCTAGCTGTACTGGAGAAGCTGAGACGAGCACCAGCAGCAACGGCGCGCAATTGCCCATTTCTGAATGTTTCAAGGTTAGGGTTTGGTCTGTCAGATTTGATCATCCCGATGTCTTCACCGGGAAGGAGATCATCATAGATAATGCCTGGCTCAATCATTACATCACGATTATCTTTGCTGTTCTCTTCCGTAAAACTTTGCCCGTCCCCTTTTTTTATGTACATCCCCAGGGCGGCGGCTATGCGTGCGGCCGTTAACTCCGCATCCTCGTATTCTTTCAGCGCACTGAGGCGCATGAGAACACCAGAAAGGAGAGACGTCCCTCTGGTTTGATGAAGGCGACGGGTAAATTTGAGATGAAGCATATTCCCGGCATCAATATCTTTCGTATCCAATTGACGGCCGGTAACAGGCAGACTTTTATAAACCAGGTACTTTTTCGGGCGTCCCCAATTATCGACATAAACCCCCTGACAAAGTTGCTGTGACTCATTGTTGGTCATCGGCACAAAATCAGCCTCTAGCGCTTCAAGCCAGAAAGGTACACCAGCCACTGGATCAAGTCCCTGCGCTGAGCCACTCACCATCTGAGCAAAAATTTCCCCGTCCCTGAGCCAACTCCTGAGCATCAAACGCTCAAGCATCGGGCGGGTAAACTGTCCCGTAACCTCAGGGCTGACTGACCATTCGGCCCACTTCGTTCTGATTTGTTCTGCCAGTTTTTTTGCGATATTTCCGTTTTTTAGTACCGGGTGAGGCTCAACAATAATTCCTTTAGCTCCAACTACCCTTTCTTCGAGCTTATCGAATACACCAATAACCAGATCGTGGTTATTGTCCAACCAGCGAGCCTGTTCTCGAAGTGAAACAGCTCCCATCTGACTAAGCTGGTTAGCGGAACGATTTTCCCTGCGGGCCTTATGCGTACGAGTAGGCTTAACAGCTTCATATGCCTGTATCATTGCTCTCGAACGTAACCTCGCAGCTTTCCAACCAGGGGAAAAGACACCAATCGCATCATCTAACAGGCTCATGGAAACCTCGCGAGCTTATAACCGGGTCGCCCGTTACGCTGAGCCAGCAGGGAAGCAAGACGACGCTCCCATTCCTGACGCCCCTTGCGGATTTCAGACAGGTTCTCCAGCGTCATCTGCTGCCCGTTGAATGTTATAGACTTTCCATCCAGCACAGCTATTTCCGCATCGGTATAACGCTGGATAATGGATTCAATATCGGTTTGTTTCACACCCAGCCTCCTGATGATGTAGTCCACGGGTTGTTTTCGACATCCGTCTTATTTGCCTTCCGTTTTTTTCTGCTATGGGTCGTTTTTGCTGATAACGTGGGTGACGCTTCGCCAGTTTCCGGCGTGCTTTCTTCAATCCACGTTGCCCGCCTCGCCCATTCAGGCGCATCCGGCCATTTGATCTTTTCGTATCCGTGCAATATGGCCAGCGCATCGGCATAAACGAGTAGATCGAAAGCTTCATTCGGACCTCGGCCCGGTTTGCTCCATTTTCCATCGGGTGAACGTTCCTCATAGGTCAGCTCATCGTAAAACCAGCTGCCGAGCCATTTAGGGAAATGCACATAGTTCGGGCCGGGTGATTCTCGCCACAGGGCGTTATTCACCTGATCTTTCAGCGCATCAGTCTGAAGAAGGTAAAGCGGCACATCGCCAGCGGCTTTTGCCCGGCGAGTTGATCTGTCAGTGTTATCAGGAAATGTTCGGGTAATTAGTTTTGAGCGTCGGACACTGTCGCCCTTGAAGAGGAAAATCTTTTTACCAAGCCCATCCCGGCGGCACTTACGCCAGAACTTATAGGCGTTATCGGTGACACCATCCTCACCGCCGGAATCGACAGCCATCGCCATGAGCCGCATGCGTTTTGAAGGGTTACTCGCTAAGGGCCATGACTTTTCGAACACGTCAGACAAAAGTAAATCCCAGTCTTCCGGGTAACTTGCCGGATCGATGGAGTAACATTCACCGTGCTCGTTTGCCCGCAGAGACTGGCGGATGTTGTAGCGATCGACCAGCCATCTCTCACCCTGCTCACCGTAGCCAGTCACCTGAACCACGAAACGACGGGATTTACCGCCCTGCACATCAACGGTTGCAGTCATAAAGAGCACACCATCTGGTACAGATCGCTTCGGCACGTCTTCAGCGCGTCGTTCGAGCAGCTCACTCTTACGTTGTTCGAGACTGGCTCGGGGTAGATAAGGCCGACCAAAGTCGGTATTAACTACCGTTTTCAGCGTCTCTTCACTCTGGGTGGATTCATATTCCTGCTCAGCAGTCAGGAATTTGTATATCATCTGCGACCATGTCTGATATGCAGCCGCAGGCCCCTCCATCCAGAATGAAGCGATGCGTGATCGCCGCGGCTCCCCAAATCTGTTGCCATCACGGTCTATTTTTTCTCCATCGCGTAACCAGACATGGCGGATATTCAGTTCACGTTTCATATCTGCGGTGATACTGCCTTTGCAGGCCGGGCACTGGAGATATGCAGACTCACTTGCCACTACGGGATCAAGGGAATCCCGGTAGCCCGTCATATTTGCAACCTCCGGCTGAAAATATTCTCCGCAATGCGGGCAAGGCCAGTAAAGGCGGCGGCGGTCACCACGATTAAACAACGATAATATGCCGGTAGTCGGCGGTGCCTCATGTGCGGTGTTTGGTCGCCATTTCGTGTCACGAATATCTCGGCCAGGTGAACTCTCAACCAGAGTCATGCCGCTGGACATAAACGTAGTGGTACGTTTCGAACCCAGGGAAAATGCATCACCTTCCCCGTCGATATCTTCAGGAAAGCGGTCATAGTCAGTCAACGCCACGCTTTTATAGTCTGACGACGACATAATGTTGACTGACGGCCAGCCCAGTTTGAGATAGTTACCGGCCCGAAAGGTGCGGTCGTGAACGTTATTGTCGTTACGACGCGGACTGAGTCGCGATTTTACTTCCGGACTACACCGGAATGTGCGATCGAGGCGTTTCTTGGAATGTTCACGCGCTTTCTCTTCGGAGACCTGAATAACCAGCATGTCAGCGGGATCACAAACGATGTTGTAGACAATCCAGCCATCAATCAGGCCAATCGTTTTCCCGGTTCGGGCCGGTCCGACAAACACCACCGCATCATATTCACGGGATGCCAGACAATTCATCGGCTCAATAATATAAGGGGCCAGATTGGGGTCCCATGGTACGGAGTTACCCGCCCCCATCGGCACACGCATATACGAGCTGACCGCATCGGCCACCTGCATACGACGTGGGGCACGAAGAATACCGGAGACATCGCGGCGTATCCCCTTGGCAGATGCCCGTTTTGTCATCAGTCCTCCTCTGGCTCATCCTCCTCTGGTTCAGCGTCCATTACTTTTTGGGCAACCTGATCGCGCAGGTCATCAATCACGCTTTGCACGCGTGATACCGCAACCGGCGTAAGTGCACAGTCGCGCTCAAGAATGTCCGGAAGTGTTTCAAGTACCATGACGACGGCTTTCGCCATCATTGAAAATTCACGTGCGACGTCTTCGGCGGGGATAAGTTGCTTGGTATCTACTTCAAATTTCAACCGCTCGTTTTCTGCTTTCCAGTGAGCGAGGCGATCAGGGGGTGTCATCTCTTCAAGATTCGATGAGGAAACCGTCGGGATCATTAATTCTGTCAGAATATCGGTGACAAGATACAACTTAAGTTTGCTGTTGCTTCCCTGGGCGGGACTGACATTTTTTAGCCTGGTAGCGACGGTCTGGCGGTGTACGCCAGTAATCCCGGCAAGCTGGTTGATATTGAGTTTTAAAGTAGCGATTTCCTGGTCCATGATGGTGAACACTTTTTATACGATTCGACATCATTGAAAATCCGACATCTGGAAAATCAATAACCTGTGCACATGATGATGATGACTATGAAAAATGAAAACTAGCCGTTTTCCGCGAGTCCGCCGCCCCGTGGTAGCCTCCCCCTCCGGGAGGACCCTTAAATGATAATGACTATCATTTGCACAAAGTCGATAGGAATTGCCTCAAATGGCCATTTAGACGTCCAAACGCACATCAATTCCCTTCTGACTATCGATAATGACATTTATTCGCATTATCAAAGCCCCTCGCGATGTGAAGGGCTTCTGTAATGCGTGCGTCTACAGTGCAGATGGAGACAACTCCCCTTCTTCAAACCATGCGTCTACAGCTCGCCCGTCTGCTGCACGATAATGAATAAGGTACTGATTGGGGCCATGTGTATATTCTGCGCGAGCTTTGATACGCCCTTTTTCTTCACTGATAGTAACGGTTACCACCTGACCAAGTTCATGTTTAAAGCTCATCGGTTTTACCTCTTTTAGATATAAAAAAACCCCGCCAAAGCGAGGTTATCATTTGACTGAAATGTCTATTTCTTGAATGCCTCAGCATAAGCCTGTGCACTCTTTTGTGATGACTCCATTATGTCATCAGTCAGCGTTTGCTGACCCCACTTGGTGACCTTACCATTAACGAACGTTATAACCAGTCGATCGTTAGCCAATTGTTCGTTATCAATGATTGTGTAACCATAGAGAGCCTTATTCCAGTATATCCAGCGTTCGCGTTCCTGGTTCACATCAGTCCTGCGTGGCGACCCCATGATCTGCATGACGTCGTTTTTATTCATTCCAAGAGATAAAAGCATTGATCTCTGGTTGTAATCTACTTTCTGGACTGTTGGCGCACATGCGGTAATTGTTAAAGCTGAAAAACCAATTAATGCTGCAAAAAGTAACTTTTTCATGTCCCTATCCCCATCGTTTTGTTTGGGACAGATTAACAGGGGAAACAACAACACTGCAATTGGGCCCGGCATTATCACAGGCACTAAGTGAATGCCTGCTGTAATGCGGTCAGAGACCAGTTTATAACCTGACCAAATGTTACCAGGATGACTATCCATAGAACCACCCAACGATACCCACAGCGGCAGCGATCACCAGACAAGCAATTGCCGTTTTAGGCATTAACACACCGTAAAATGCAGAGGACAATCCCAGGAATAAAACCATTAGCACTGGCCACATACTAAGCAACAGGAAAAAGTAGCCATCTATATCGTTGCGAAACGTCACATTCACTCCAAAACCATTACCCGGACTTTCCATAGTTTGGTTGCTTCGTTGCATGACATCATACAACTGCCCCTTATACAGGAGCATTAACATTATCACAGGCACTACGTGAATGCCTGCTGTAATGCCTTAGCTGGCCTGCACAGCGCCGGTATCAAACAGCGCCAGCGCTTCGGTCGACTCCTGAACCGCTTTGATGGTCCGTGCCACCACTTCGGATTCAGTTGTCACGCGGCTGTACTGCTGGATGAAAAGCTGATATTTGAGCGGGCTATCCTGGACGAACTCAATAGCCTTAGCAGCCGCTGCGGTGTCGTAGTTCAGGGTGGAAAGCAGATTCAGTCGAATCTGTTCTGCCGGGGTGATCTCTGCCATGTGTTACCTCTGTGCGATGTGGGGAGCATTATCGAAGCCACTCTGTGGAATGGTCTCGATAATGCTTAGCTTTGGGCTGAGTTAATACGTATACACCCGCTACGCTTGTTAAATGCGGAATGTTTTCTAAACTAATTTATGACTTTGCTCTGCCATGACAAAGTCTGCCGTTCTACCCGTGAGCTCATGGATGAGCCACTTCCCCCTGGCCCCGGCCATTATTTATTTCTCGCAACCAGTAGAAAAACGTCTCGTAAGCTGACTAGAATCAGCCATTAGCTGACCATGCAGCACCCCGTCAATTTGTCGGAATTACTCCACGGGGTTTTTTATTGACGGAACGTTTGTTGAAGAGCGCTCAGATTAGCCCAACCAGCGGAAGGCATAGCCAATATCCAGAAATGTGATACTGAGAATTTGTTATGCCCTTTGAGCATAAGAAGGGATTACTATTGGTAGCTATCTTTCAAACGTGATCGCATCAAGCCTTAACGGTTTTCTTATAAAAGTTTTTTTGCATTCAATAATGAGTATCTGCCCCTCGCACAATGAGCAAAACACAGGAGAGGATTTACCGGAATCACCATTTCCACAGGTAAACTCCTTAACCCCATAAATAGTGCGCTCAACCGTGTTATCTCTGATAAGATTGATATGCCCAGCGTGCTTTTCACCTTGCACTATGTATTTAAACTGCTTACCCGTCATACCCTCAGAGAAAATTGCTACACCTTTATCAAAATCACAGATAAAAATCTTACGCCCGTCGTCAGATACAAGCATTTCCAGTATCAGCTTGTCATTCGAAGCTGGTTCAGACATTTTTGCATAGCATTTTCTAATCACAACACACCTACCGATTTTTGGGTAGAATATAAGCACACCAGGGACAGCATTCAACAAGGAGTTTTCGGTAGTGCTTAATTTTCCAACTGAAGCACACCGTGTTCTTCTGATTCAGAGTAGGCGATAAGGCCCTCGTAACCAAGCACAGCTCTACCGTCATCAGCTTCAAATTCGGGGATGCTGGCCTGAGAGATCGTGTAAGCGGGTTGACCGTCCTGCTCAGCGAACTCAGCCAGGGCTTTGATTTGCTCGGCGGTAAGAACTAATGGAGTCATAGTTTCCTCTATTATCCCTTAGTGGGGTAAGCAAAAGCCCCGCTACTACGAGGCATCACGTGTATCTGTTGCCACATGGTGGCAGTCGTCATCTCTGCCTGATACTGTTAAATCGCCAAACCAAACAGAACAGGTATGAAACTATGAATGACCATATTTATGAAACCCACGCCCGGATAACAGCTCTAAGAAGCATCGTTGCTTTTATCATTCACACCCTGCCTGAAGAACAAAAAGGCCCTCTGCTTCGTGCAATAGAAATCATTTCAGAAGAAAAATTGATGGATAATTTCGATTTTTCTCATACGAGCGATGTTACTTCGGAAACCATAGAAAAAATGAATGCTGCTTATGCGAATGTTTTTAAAGAGGTACTTAATTTCTCTTCACAGGACGTAGAGCCTGAGCAAGAAAAATACCTGCAATAGCTTTAGCCTTATTATCCATAAAGGCCAGCACCTTCTTGTCTGGCCCTTTCTCAAGTTTACTTAGTCGAAACTCAATATCCCCTAGCTTAGTCATCGCTTAGTCCTTTCGGTTGGATGCGGACAGTTGGCCTGCACCGCTTTGTTGTGCGCCAGAATGTCGCGCTTAGTCTGCTTATCCAGCACGTCGATATCGTGGTCGGTCAGGTAGATGATCCGCACCCAGCTGCACGCTGTATCAACCACCACCGGGGCGGGTAAATCTTTCGCGCAGCTCGCGATCAACATCGTCATCGCCCATACGCTTAACGTCTTCCTGTACATCACTGGCCCCTTTCGTGACTTCAGCACGGCGTTCTGCCGCGGCGACAGTAGCAGCGGCGTTTTCTTCGGTACGCTGCTGTTCGGCTTTGGCTTCCGCCTTACTTGTTCCGCGAGCATGACCGATGCCAAACGCGCCAGCGATAGCGCTCAGGATAACGACCACCAGCCCCGCGATAGCTTCGATTCCCATAATCACACCACCAGTACCGATTTTGCTTTCAGGAAGCGGGCGCGCCGGTTATTAATCCCGTTTTGTCCGCCGTTGATAATCTGCGTGATCCGGACAAGATCACCCGGATATTTCAAGCAACCTTTTGAGACATAGAACCACGCTGCACTACGGGCCGCATACGAGGACTGCTCCAGTAATTCTGGCTGTGCCACCAGATCAACCTTCAAACCGCTGCCGCAGTCCCTGTAATTAGCAAGTCCGGTTATTTGAATAAGTCCGCGCCCTCGATAAACCCAGCCATCAGTTGCCCTGTTGTTACCCAACCGCTTGCTATAGACAATGTTGGCGATAGCCCGCTGGCGCTCCAGAGGTAACACTGTTTCCGACTGGCTGCGCCCGAGGGAATTGGCCTGCTCCTGCGTTAACCTGCCGTAACGAACAAAATCAGCCAGCCCGGCGATGCTGTAGTTGAAATTCTCCACCACCCTGTTAAACCCGAGGCTTTCATGGCCGCACTGAGCAATGAACATTGCCTGGTCGATGGCGGAAGTGATGCCAAACTCTTTCATCGCGGCTGTAATATGCGGATACCAGCGCGCAGCTAACCCGGCGCTGATACCAGCCGCCTTCTGGAATTGTGTTTGATTCATTAGTGCCTCAGTACATCAACCAGCCGCGCTACATTGCCTCTTACGCTCAGCAGCACAACAAGGATCATGATATTGGCCGCAATGGTGGGCCATGATGAATAGGGATAGATGCCGCACAGATACGCCAGCGGCACAGAGCTGTATATCACTGTTATCAGCCATGCCAGCCGCGACACCCACTTACGATGTCGTGAGTCTCTGCGGCGATAGAACATCAACGTAACAACGACACCTGCACATAACAGCGCATTGATGGTTGCAGTAGGATCATTTAGTACCACCGGAACCTCCCCGGCGCGTTATTAGCGCCACCAGCGAGCCAATATCCTGATTGTTCAGGAAGGTCAGTATTTTTACGGCCAATGCCGAAATGATTACGGCACCAATAGCATCCAGAGGTTTATCGTTATACCCGGTCAGATCGGATAGCTTAGAACCGACCAGCCCGGAGCACAGAACTCCAGCGATATAGGACACAACGAAATAGGCCATCCGTCGTGGGGCGCTCAAATCTGCCGCTGTCGCTATATAAAAGACAGAACCGGCAAATGCCCCGAACACAACACCGTAGTCAGTACCGGTTAATAGCCCGTAAATACTCGCCCCAGTTAAAGCGCCACCAGCTAAGCCTGTGCCGGTTATTGGTTCGGACATCGATCCCCCTCAATTGCTGTGAATCCTCTCAGAATGAGGGGAATAAAAAAGACCTCTAAAAAGAGGTCTTGCTCTGTTGATAGATAGTTACTTTTTTATCTGACGTCCCAGACAGTTTCATCCAAGTCGATGATGATATTGTCACCTTCGATTTCAAACTCCATAGTCCCATTGATAGTGCTGGTGTCGTCCATGTCTGCGCACCCAGCGTAGAAATTTATCTCAGCTGTATATTCAAAAAAGCCTTCAGCTATCATTGTGATTTTAAAAGAACCATCAATGACTGAGTATCGCGCATCACCACCAAAATCAGTAAGGAGATGCTCGTCGAACACACCCGCATTGCATTCGATGATACCTTTCAGGGTATTGAAATCTGATGGGCTTGTGCCATTAAGAGGTATTTGATGTTTTGTAATCTGCTGCATATATCCACCTATTTGTTGATGTGTGGATTTAGCATATTTCCAAAACGGTTATGTCAGAAATGTTTTTTAAATCAGAAATGAAAAAACCCGCACAGGTGGCGGTGACCTGCTCCCCGTTGATTAATACACCGTGAT
>ERZ1106931.679-NODE-679-length-19356-cov-3.285736_pt1 | contig 19356 bp, 13 predicted proteins | sample MGYA00403664_ERZ1106931 | MGnify/ENA primary metagenome ERZ1106931 (study PRJEB35170, sample SAMEA104062435) | human gut metagenome | biome: human gut; feature: human-associated habitat; material: faeces | place: Denmark | collected 2012-06-29 ... | reverse complement strand
GAGTCATTCGCAATTTGCTGACTGAACGGATTATTTACTGTCCGAACGGAGTAGAAAAGGAAGACTTTCTTTGATAAGATAATCACATATCATTGATGTTGACTATCAAAATTATTCAAAGTCCCGTATAGATACAGGACGGACAAGGAGTGTAGTAAAAGATGGATAAGATTTATGCGGCAATACAGTTATTGGAAAGCGGCGGACCCGTAATGATTCCGCTTTTTATATTGTCGGTCATTACAATAGCCATTGCTATTGAACGCGGTATTTATTACAAGCGAAATCGGAAAAAGTCTCAATCTTTCTTCTCACATATTGAAGGGGCTGCCAAAAGCGGTGACTGGAAGGTGGCTGAAGAAGTTTGCGAACACTCTCAGACCGCTATTTCTCGAATTATTGCGGCAGGCCTTCAAGACGCCTCGACAGAAGAATCCATGAAATCCGCTTTTTCGGAACAAATGGCTCTGGAATCGGCAGCGTTTCAACGGTATCTCGATTACCTCAGCGCCATTGTTACAGTAGCACCGCTTCTGGGTTTGTTGGGGACGGTAACCGGTATGATTACGACTTTCAGTGTACTTGACGGAGGTATGGGTGCTTCCGCTATTACCGGCGGTGTCGGCGAAGCTCTCGTGGCAACGGCAACGGGCCTTTGTGTAGCTATTATTGCCTTTGCTGTCTATACTTTCTTTACACATCAATTGGATACGATTGTTTCCGATACGGAACGCTTATGCATTACAGTCGTCATGGGGAAAAAGAAAAGTTGGGGGCGTAACTGATGTTTAAGAACTACAAGTCCAAAAGAACTCCGCAGTTCATGATTATCCCGATGATTGATATTATCTTCTTTTTGCTGGTATTCTTTATGATGAACAGCATGCAGACGGTGGCACAGAAGGCTTTGGCCGTTCAACTGCCGCAGGCATCGAATGCACAGACTCCGACGCAAATGCCGGTTATTATTACGCTTGATGAAGAAGGGCATATTACGATGGATAATAAGCCTGTGACTATTGATGAAGCATCGCAGATCATGACCCAAAGAATGGCGGAAAACTCGAATGCAGCCGTAATTTTACAGGCAGACAAACGTACCGCTCACGGACAAGTTGTAGCCGTCATGGACATGTTGAAAACGGCAGGTGTACGACGGTTGGCGGTAGCGGCGGAACAGAAGGGATAGAGGTATATGAGAGACTATATAAGAGCAAAATCCTTTGCCTTGTCAATTGTCGTCAATCTCCTCCTTGTTCTCGTCGTAGCGCTCTTTATCGTACCTAAAATCATTATGGATCGGGAGGAAGAGCAGTTTTATGTAGTCGACCTACAGTCCGACTGGTCACCTGACAGTGAAGGCGGTCATTCCGGCGGCGGTGGAGGCGGAAATCTTTTTCCCGACAAGTTGAGTGAAGCGGATATGGCGAAACGTGTTAACCAGGTCGTTCAGTCGCAGTCCGTGTTTGCCCAGCCGGTTGAAAATGCGGGAGAAGACAGTGTTAACGTCCCCGCTGCGTCGTCAGAAGGCGATCGCGATATGAGTTCCAGTACGACCGGTGGCGGCGTCAGCGGTAACGGGCCCGGAACGGGCGGCGGCAGCGGCGGCGGTAATGGCGGCGGCACCGGCTCGGGAAACGGTAACGGCAACGGATACGGTGAAGGTACGGGTAGCGGAAGCGGAACGGGAGAAGCTCCGCGAGCACCTTTCGACTACGAGGGATTTAGGGCGGCTGTAGAAGCGAACAAATCCTATCCGCCTATGCTTATGAAACGGAATATTGAAGGAACGGCGACTATCGGTGCCACTATTTTACCGGACGGTACCGTAACGGATGTAGTGGTTCTCGGTGCGAGCGACGGTCAGTTTGGCTCGGCGGCGGCAGCGGCAGCAAGAGCCGTCGGTCATTACCCCAACCCGACAGGAGAAACGGTAGAAACACAGACGACCGTGCGATTTGAAATTACGGACGGAGAATAATAAAAAGGGATGTAACATGAGGTTACATCCCTTTTTGATAAGGAGGATATTATGAATACGCTGATAGTATATGATAGAGAAAAGAATCACGGTCCGGCAGTAATAATCGGCTCTATAGTATCAATGAGTGCCTACGCCGGATTGAAGGACGAAATAAATGATAAGGCATACGGACGACTTATTGTGGTAGCGGATAAAGACAATTTTAAGGAAACGGCCAAAATCAGGAATCGATTTGCAGGAAAAAATATTGTCTTATGTCCGGTGCAAACGGAAGCAGATGAGGGAACAAACGTTGAAATCCGTGCGGATGAACGAGTTATGCTGTTAAAAAAAGAGTCGCTTACAGATGATGCTGTAGCCGTAGGGGAGCGCTTGGCTGATGAGGCAGATGCGACTAAAATGCCGCCTCGCGAAGAACGGTTTTGCGAAGTCGTCGGCCAATTTTTGCGGACTCATGATACGGGAGTCTTGGCTACGGGAGAAGAGAATAAGATGCGTGCGACACCTATTGAATATGTCATATATGACGGTGCCTTTTATTGTTTCAGTGAAGGCGGGCACAAATTTTCATATATGTGGAAAAATAAGAGGGCATCATTTGCCGTCAATGATCCTTTTAAGGGATTGCCTACCTTAGCCGGTGTACAGGCCACCGGACGAGTCGGGATTTTGTTGCCGGGACAGGAAGTTTACGAGAAAGTATGTGACCTTAAGGGCATTTCGGCACAGACAATTGAAAAGATGCCCGTTGTCTTACATCTCATAGAACTCCGCCCCGAACAATTGACCTTCCTGTGGGGACCTTTCATAAAGGAAGGTCTTCCCGTAAAACAAATATATGTCGGCGATATGAAAAAAATATTGAAATAAATACCTTAACGGAGCTTAATTTGTCCAAATGGAGTTGAAATGAAAATCATTATTCTGTAATCTAAAGGTGCAAGCCGAGTCCCCAATCGGCATATACTTATAGACGACTGCGTGATACTACACCTTCCGCAGCCTGTCCACAAGGACAAAAAGCCCTTGCCGACAATAAATCGGCAAGGACTTTTTGTTTGAAGGCCGTAAACGTACTGTATCATTAGGGTCTAGCATAGATAATACGATAATGTTACAGAAATATTAATATAATCGATGTCTGTTCGGATTATTTTTGGTACGAACGGAGTAGAATCGTCAAGAGTTTAGATGATAAAATTAAGAAAAATTATCATGACATAAATATAAAGAAAAGAGGATTGCAGTATATGAAAAAGGTAACCGGGCGCACCCGCCGCATACAATCATATATGATGTTATCTTTGGCGATTGCAGCATGGTTGGCTATGCCCGTATATGCAGACGGAAACGGTCGTGTTGTTACTCGAGATATTATCGTACAGGCTACAAGAGCGGAAGAAGAAGCTAAGTATGAAAGCCAGCAGACGTCGATTATAACAAGCAAAGAAATTGAAAAAAAGCAGGCAAAGTCTGTTGAAGATGTCATCTTCCAAGAAACGGGAGTTTCGCGAACGGTTGACGCTATGGGGCGTGTGGGTGTTTCCATTCGCGGTGCCGAACCTCGACATACGCTCATCCTGGTAGACGGGCAACGGGTTATGGGTGACTTGGCCAAGTATTACGGGGCCAGTGATGAAGTGACACGGCTGGGGACTGAAAATGTAGACCACATTGAAGTCATTCAAGGGGCTGCCAGTGCTAAATACGGTGCCGATGCCATCGGCGGGGTCATCAATGTAGTGACCAAAAAGGCGAAAAAGAAGCCTACGATTCAGATTAATGCCGAAGGTCGGCGAGTTCGCGGAGAGGGTGACATATTCCCGTACCAAAATGTCTTCTTCCGTGCCGACTCGGGAGAAATGGGTAAATTACGACTCGGCCTTTACGGAAGTAAACGAGATATTATGCCGGTTTATGCTGCACGAGGACGATCCAGCTCGGCTATGCAGACCAAGGTTACCAACTTCGAGAAGAATTCCCTCCGCTTTTACGGAACGGCTTCCGATACAGGTTTTACGGGGACGTATAAATTCGATGACAAAAACTCTCTCGATTTTCGTGCCGACAGATACAATGAAAACCTCGACCGTTATATGAAACACAGTGACAGCATGATGGAACCGCAGCAACATTTTAAGCGGAATATGGATAGAGATACGTACGGTTTTACATGGACGGGAAATAACGGTGGCAAAACCAATTGGTCCGTTGACGCCAATTACTCGCGCACGAGAGAAGATGACGTTACGGTCAGCAGCTATTACGGCAAGTCGTCCTATGAAGGGAAGAACCAGCTTGAGTATGTAGATGACGTGGATCATCGACAATTGAGCATATCGGCCAATGCGTCGACACAGGTCAACGATAAGCATCTTCTTTCCTACGGCTTCGGCTTTTCGAAAGAAGACGGATCGGGAAGTCGCTTGAAGAGCGCTCCACATGTAACCTTGAAGCGGATTGATCCGTGGGATTATGATAAGAGCCTCTTCGTCATCTCCAAAGAAAGTCCTCTCGTTTCGGGGCAAAGCGGGGAAGTAGCTTCTAACGTCCATGCTTATGAAATATTGCGTGACGAAAACGGTATTCCCTACTGGAACAATGCGGCAGAATGGTATAACTATGATCGCAATGACCCGACAAGTCAAAAAGCCGATTTTACGTATACGGACTATAAACAATACTTCCCTAACGGTGCTTCACTGGTTTCTTATGATAACTTACCGGCGGCCGTCAAGGCAAAGGCCGATGCTTTTGCCGCCAAAATTCTGGCGGAAAATGCATCTAAGTTTGCCCCTTATCCTCCCTTTTACCATAATATGTTGGCTATTGAAAGCTATTACAATTCTCAAGCCAATATCCAGGGCGTTACCTTTAACGGCAAGCGGTTTAAAGAAGCCTTTAAGGATCGCAATAACATGGTCTATGTAGGTAAGGCATCCATTAATAAACAGTACCTGGTCTTGCAGGATATGTGGCAGGTGGACAAAGATACCATTGTTACTCCGTCTTTGCGTCTTGATAAGAGCGACCTATTCGGGGCCCACTTAACAGCTAACCTGGGACTTACTAAAAATATAGGTGGCAATGTACATCGTCGCTTTAAAGCTAATATCGGTACGGGTTACACGGAACCGGGCATGGGTGAACTGTACTATAATTGGGAAATGTACAGCAGCAGTCCGGTGGGCTCCGATACGGCTCGGTTGGGTTGGTACTTTATCGGCAACCCTGATTTAAAGCCGGAAAAGTCTCTTAACTTCGACATCGGATATGAAACGGAAAATGCCAAGACGAATACGCGTTTCAATCTCTTCCATAACCGTATAAAGGACTATATGTCCATTTACTTTACAGGCGCCTTAATGGATTTCCACCCGGAACTTACGACCGAATCCTTATGGGGAGCTTCCAAATTCCTCTATGCCCCTGATATGATTTACAGCTTTAAGAATATCGGCAAGGCTGAAATAACGGGTTTGGAATTTGAAGTAAAGCAGAGATTTAATAAGCACTGGAATGCTAAATTGGGATATACGTGGCTCCATGCAATCAATAAGACAGACCCCAATATGCCGCGGCAGCTCTTGGATAAACCTGTTCACAAAATCGATGTCGGCATCAATTATGAAAATGAAAAAAGCGGTTGGAGCGGAAGTCTTTGGGCCGACTACTATATCAATATGCTGGACAGCAACTCTATTGCCAATAACGGTAATTATATGGAATCTTATATTGCTCCCGACAGTCAGCACTCGGTTATTAACTACCACTTCGCCGAACGGGGAAAGCAGACGTACCAGAAGAAAACCTACGGAATTTGGAATTTAATGGTCCAAAAGAAGTTCAGAAATGATGCCATGATGTATTTCGGCATTGATAATATTTTTGCTCATCGCGATGATGACAGAGCTTTGCAGGACCGCGTGTATCGTTTCGGAGTAAATTTGAAATTCGGTCAGCACTACAAGACCGACGGTGAAAACCGGACCGGAACGGATACGGGCAAGGCGGGTCAGGCGGCTGGAAACAGTGCGACAGCTGTAGGAACGGACGGCAAGAAAGCCGTTACAAGTGAATCGGTGAAGTTATCGAACTTTATACAGGCTCCCTTTGATACGACACGTGAAAAGGGTGTCGATTTCATAGGTGATTACAGGGCTCGTTGGAATGCCCATGACGGATCGGAACGGCCGGCAGCCAGAACCACTTTTGACTCTCGTGTCGGCAGTGCGGAAAAGAACCTGCGAGACAATGATGAACACGGGTTTGAACAACGTATTCGCGTCGGAGTGGACGCGAGAATTGATGATAAGACAAATGTCAAAGCCGTTGCCAGCGCATCCGGCATGACGGGTGTGGATACGTCGTACGATATGTCTGAAAGCAAAGGCTTCAATCATGCTCGCCTTGATACCCTCGATATCACCCGACATGCTGCAAAGTGGGATTACTCGCTCGGTCGTCTGAATGAGCGAATGGGTGTAACCGGTTACTGGTTCGGCAAGGAATACGACGGAGCTCGCGTTGTCAGAACGGATGGAAAATCTCAGTTGCGATTAGGCTTCGGTAGTTTTAAGAACAGTACAGGTATCAGCGATTCCCCGTATACTCATGTTGTGAGAGAAAACTACATGCGTGTACCGACGATTGATGAATTCATCGGTCTTATTTCCAATGACGTGGGTATTAGTTTTAACGGTGAAAAACAGGTTGCAAATGCTCCCGACACGATTAACTTCTATCAACAATTGGAACGCGCAAAGGCAGCCGGAGCATCGACAGAAGAATTGCTGGGCATTATGCGCCATATGTACGATATAGCCAAGGCAACGTACGGTAATTATTTAGATGAAGCCGTACTGTCGGAAGCAAAGTTTGAAATTCGCCAGCCTGACGGAGTGACGGTTACGTATACGGACGATAACGGAAACGAACATACGAAGACCCTAACCTATGCGCCGTCTATGTATTATTCGGGCGCTAAGAAATTTTACATTCCTTATAATGACGGCAGTCCCTTGCAAGGACGAGCCTTCTTCGATAGCTGGTGGGATGCTCATAAGGGCGAAATTGAAAGCAACTACGTAGAAGAAGGGTTTGCGGCTCTTTCGTTTGAAGACGGTATTGAAGCGGAAGATGTAACAGTTGACATGGATGCATTGAAAGAACAAATTTACAGAAACGATTTTGTATCACCGTCGTCAACGGATAGCCTCTTTGCAAGTCAGGGTATGCCCTATGTCATTAATGAATATTTCAGTGCCGTAGCGAAACGAATTCAAGAAACGGATGGCGGCAGTCAGTTGCCGCGTGAAGCCTTTAAGAACACAATCGGCGAAATTATCCCCGCCTTTACGGGCGTTCTCGTAAAAGATGATGTCCCGGCGTTGAAACGAGCGGCTTTCATACAGTATAAACGTGAAATTACTCCGACGGTCGGTATATCCGCTTGGTACTTACGCTCCTTCGGAGACTCGTATAAGACTGACAGGGCGACGGGAACGGTTAACGAAAAGCACGAATTTTCTACATTGGCCAATGTCTTCGGCATAGGCGCAGCTTGGCAAATCGGTAAAGACGTATCACTTTCTTTTGATTACGGGCAGAATCGAACCAAGTTCGGGCGCTTCCTGAACGGTCATACAACATACGAACATGCTTATGCTTCGCCGGTATTCAATATCACCGGCTATCAGGCAGGCGGAACCCCTCATTTCTGGACTGTCCGTTTCGATATGGGCAAGGCCGATACCGAGGTGCCCGGAAGTTGGAATGCCTTTGCGGACTACAAGTATTTTGAACATGGCTCCTTCTTCGGAGGTAACGGAACGGAAGGGGTACCGGATCGTTATATGGACGGTATTCGCAGCTTTACTTTCGGCGCCGGATATGTGCCTCGTAAAGATTTACTTATTGAAGCCTTCTATACCTTTGATGCCAAGGGGACGGGCAAACGAGATACTTTGTACGGGCCGGAAAACTTCCGCCTCGGAAATTATACTCGTATACAGGCAACGTATAAATTCTAGTATTTTTGAAAAGTCGGCACTTCGGTGCCGGCTTTTTTTGGTGGGTATATTTCGGATTCTTAGAAAGCGCACTTTGCCGAAACGAGCGATACGATGTAAAAATTTTTGTCGAAACGGATTATTTATGAACTGAACGGAGTAGAAGGAGTATCTATACCCTAGTATCATAAAGATAACGATATTCAAAATACCAAAGAGCATGGAAGGACATCATGTCCGACCGGGGAGGCAATTATGAGGTATCCTTTAAGGCACACGAGACGGTATACGCTATTGCTGTGTGCCTTGATTTCCTGGCTGGCGACGCCCGGATATGAGGCAACTGCCGCAGAGCGAGTAACTACGAGAGATATTATCGTTCAAGCTACGAGAGCCGAAGAAGAAGCTAAGTTTGAGTCTCAACAAAAGACCATAATTACAAAGGCTGAAATTGAGAAGAAACAGGCCAAATCCGTTGAAGACATTGTTTTTAATGAGACGGGGGTCACCCGTACGGTCGACTCTATGGGGCGTGTAGGCGTCTCTATTCGTGGGGCCGAGCCTCGACATACACTGATTCTTGTAGACGGGAAACCCGTTATGGGGGACTTGGCCAAGTATTCCGGTGCCGGGGACGAATTACAACGACTGGGAACGGAAAACGTAGACCATATCGAAATTGTTCAAGGTGCAGCCAGTGCAAAGTATGGGGCCGATGCTATCGGCGGCGTCATTAATGTCATTACGAATAAACCGAGTAAAAAGTCGGGGCTTCGTTTTAATTTGGAAGGACGGCGAGAAAAGGGAGACGGGGATATTTCCCCGTATTCCAACTATTTTTTACGGGCCGATTCGGGACAGGTGGGTAAGTTCCGATTTGATGTATACGGCAGTAAACAAGACATTATGCCCGTCTATGCCAGTCGTGCCAGAAAGAACAGCTTTTTGGCATCTGATGAAGACCATGGTTTTTTAAAAAATTCATTACGGTTTTACGGGACCAATTCGAATGTCGGTGTTTTCGGCATCTATGACATTGATAAGAATCGATCCGTATCCGTTCGCGCAGACCGGTATAAGGAAAATCTGGAGCGGTATGTTAAGAGAAGCAACTCTTACGTAGAGCCGCAGGTTCATTACAAACGCGACTTGGATCGAAACAATATGAACCTGACGTACAAAGCTAAGTCGGGTAAGAGCAATTGGCAGGCGGAACTTACATATGCCCGCGTCAAAGAAAATGACATTACCCTGACGAGTGACTACGGCAACAGTACGTATGAAGGCAAAAATACTCTGAACTATGTGGACAATGTGGATCATCGGCAATGGAGTTTCGACGTGTCGGCAGATACACAGATAAATGATAAGCATCTTTTGTCGTACGGCGCCGGTTATGCCAATGAAGAAGGGGAAGGCAGTCGACTGAAAAATGCTCCGCATACGTATGTGCGCAACATAGATCCGTGGGACTACGATAAGAGCTTGGCTGTTAAACGAGGTATCCCGTCATCTACCGTGTATCGGCACTCCTTTGCTAAAAACAGTGCCGGAGTTGAGCAGTGGGATAAGGAAAAGGAATGGTATAACGGAGATAAAAACGATCCGGCTACCTTGCCGCAGTTTACGTATGAAGAATATTTGCAGTATTTAGATCCCGATTCGGGACAGGATCCGGCGGCGGTCATGGGGCTCGTCGACGGCCCGGTGACGGAAAAAACTTTACAAAAACGAAATCCGGAGGCCTACGAACGGTATAAGCAATTTGCCAGAACCTTATTAGAAAATAATAGGGAGTTTATTGAAGACTATCACAACAATAAAGAAGGTCGACGAGATGAGCACGGCAACTATTATCCGGCTCTGTATGATGCTTACTTGCCCAGTTTTTATTACGGGGCCGTTCCGTCCTTTGACTCGACAAAGTTAAAACTTAACGGAGCTTATTTTAAGGAAGAATATAATAAACGTATCAATCAGGTGACCATGGGTCAGGCAAAAATTAAAAAGCAACATTTTTATTTGCAGGATATGTGGCAACTTAATAAAGATACAATCCTTATGCCGGCCTTGAGATTGGATCACAGTGAACTGTTCGGGTCCAATATGACCTTTAATCTGGGTATGACCCATAACGTAAAGGGTAATACGCATCGTCGGTTTAAGGCCAATATAGGGACGAGCTATACCGAACCGGGCATGGGAGAGCTGTATTATAACTGGGAAATGTACGGGCCTAATATTGTCAATGCCACCATTGGAGGCGGTGAAGCTCGTCTCGGATGGTATTGGGTGGGAAATCCGCGTTTACAGCCTGAAAAAGCGGTAAATTTCGATCTTTCGCTGGAAGGGGAAAGTAAGAACACCTATTCGAAGGTGACCTTATTCCACAACCGTATAAAAGACTATATGTCCATTTACAATACGGGGTATTTAATGGATTTTTACCCTCAATATGATGAAAGTACCCCTTATGGAGCTTCAAAGTTTTCGCATGCTCCCGACCTGATTTACAGCTTCCGAAATATCGGGAAAGCGGAAATTACAGGCCTTGAATGGGAATTAAAACAAACCTTGTCCAAACATTGGAAGGCTCGTTTCGGCTATACGTACCTGCATGCCGTAAATAAGAGCGATAAGGATATGCCGCGTCAGCTTTTGGATAAACCGCAACATAAGATCGATATAGGTATAGATTACAATGATGAAAAGAGCGGTTGGAGCGGCAGCCTATGGGGAGATTATTATATTAACATGTTGGACAGTAACTCCCTTAAGGGTGGCGGTAACTACATGGTATCCTATATCGATCCGACGAATCCGGACAAGTCCGTCATTCATTATAACTTTAACACTACACGCACGGCCGATATGTATCAGCGTAAAACTTTCGGCATGTGGAACTTAATGATTCAGAAGAAAATCAACAAAGATTCAGTTGTGTACTTCGGGATTAACAACCTTTTCAATCATCGTGACGATGATCGAGCTTTTTCGGCACGTGTCTATCGCTTCGGAGCGAACTTCAAAATCGGATCGGATGCGGAATCCAAGAACGGAGCTATACCGAATGATACAATCGTAGAACCTTTGAGTTGGGAAGATTTCCTGTCACGGCCTTTTGATGACGCGGCTGAAAAAGGAGTGGAAGTTTTCGGTGATTACAGAGCCCGTTGGGACAGTCATTTGGGCTCTCAGAGACCGACAGCTCGTGTGACGGCGACCAGCTCCATTGATATCGATGCGGCGCGCAATTTAAGAGATGAAAAGGAGCATGGATTTGAAAACAGAGTACGTTTGGGTGTTAATGCCCGTGTAGACAAGAACACGAATATACGCCTCGTGGGCAGTGCTTCGGGACAAGTCGGAGTAGATACGGGGCATGTTACGGAAGGCTCACAAGGGTTTTCTCATCAGCGTCTTGAAGAAGCCGATTTGACAAACCGTCGCGGCAAATGGGACTTCAGCTTAGGTCGATTACATGAAAGTTTCGGGGTCACCTCTTATTGGTTCGGCAAAGAGTTTGACGGAGGCCGGGCTGTATGGACGGGAGCGAAGTCTCAATTTAAAATCGGCTTCGGTGATTTCAGTCATTCTACGGGTGTTAGTGATTCAGCTTATACCCATGCTGTTTATACGGGTTTCTTAAGACCTCCTACGGTAGATGAATTTGTAGGAACGACGCTTGACTCGGATGGCGGGCGCAAGGAATTGGTAGTAGATAATGCTCCAAATACGGTCAACTTCTATCAGCAATTAAAAGCACTAAGAGATCAGGAAGCTGCCCTGGCAAAGGCTGTAGATGACGCAAAAACGGCGGCGGAGAATTTGGAAAGCGATATTTGGTCGAAGCAGTACCTGGACGGTGAACCGGAAAGTGTTCTTGCCCCCTTACGGCAACAGTTGGCTCAGTTGCAAGCGGCAGTTACAGCTGCTCAGGCTCAGTATGAGGTGCAGACGGCGCCGCTTAGAGAACGGCAGTTTGAAGTTGTACGCAGAATGCGGGATATTGCTATAAAAGCGTACGGATCCGCCATAGCAAAAAAGACTGTCTCCTTGCGTATGCCTGAAATACAGGCGACTTATTCATATCATACAAGAACGTATGATGAAGATGACGGTCAGTGGTATGACGAAGATAACTCATTTAACCAAAATATTGCACCCGGTGTAACAGGACTGAATACAAAGGACCCGCTTTTTGAAATTTCTTTGGCCGATCCGTCGCTCTTTGATGAAAACGGCAAGGTTTATATTGATAAGTGGTATGATGCACATGCGGATCAAATCAAGGAAGCCTATGAAAAACGTGCCAAAGACTTGGGAGATCTTACTTTTACAAATCAGCCGTATACAGTAACTGTCGATACGACTCAGTTGGACGGACTAAAAGAAAAAATCTATAAGCTGAACAGCGTGGAATTGCCTGAATCGGGTACAAGAGGCACCATTTCGGTTAAAGGTAGTGATTACTACCCCAGCTTGTTAGCCGATTGTTTTAATGAAATTGCGAATGTACTGAGACAGACGGACGGTTACAGCACTTTGCCGCGTGAAGAACTGGGCAAGTACACGGGAACCATTATTCCTTCTCAAGGCATTGTGTTACAGCGAGATTATGTACCGCCTATTGATCGAGCCGTATTTGTACAGGCTAAGCAGGTAGTAGGCGACAAACTTGGACTGACGGCTTGGTACTTGCGGGCTGTCGGCGGAAATTCGTATAAGGCTCATTATGCCGAAGGGCGTGCGACTAAGGAACGGACTTTTACTAATCCGGCTAATATTATAGGCTTAGGTGCCACTTATCGTCTGGGTAAGAAGGCTGCCGTATCTGTTGACTACGGTCAGAACCGGTCCGACTTGGGGAGATACTTGAACGGGCATACGGCTTATGAGCATACGGCGGGAACGTCCGACTTTGAAATTACGGGTCGTCACGACGGCGGTACACCTCATTTCTGGACACTTCGGTTTGACGTGGGCAAAGCGGATATGAAGGTACCCGGAAGTTGGAGCGCCTTTGCGGATTATAAGTATTTTGAACACGGTTCCTTCTTCGGAGGAACCGGAGCAACCGGTGTGCCGGACCGATACTTGGACGGTATTCGCAGCTTTACGCTCGGGACGGCTTATGTACCGACTAAGAACTTCCTGTTGGAAGCCTTTTATACCTTTGATGCTAAAGGGATAAATCGACGCGATACTTTGTACGGGTCGGAAACCTTTACGCTGGGTAACTATACACGTGTACAGGCCACGTATAAATTCTAGTTCCGATTGATGTAAAAAGACGGTCGTCTTCGCAGCATTGCGGAGACGACCGTCTTTTTAGGGATGATGAGAGCGTGGATTGCAGGCGGAAACTACAATTTATTTTAAGAAAAAGTGACATTTTATTAACAAAGAAAACACAAAAATCATCTCCGATTGACCGGTTTAACAAAATGTGATAATTTTTATGTAAAAGAGTTATCAATTTCTCGAGAACTCAACAGAATAAAGGAGTGTCGTTTATGAATGCAAAAAAATCTGTTCGTTTACTTGTCAGCGCTCTCGCCGTCACCTTGTGTACATCTTTTTCGGCGTTAGCCTCGTTTTCACCGGTCCATTCCGTGGTCTTCGGGCCGGAACGCAACAACTACGATGATTCGTTTAAAGATCACGGTAACAAATTTCATATTTCTTATGCTCGCGAAAACGGCGTAGCTCAGATTATTGTTAAACAACACAGTAAGGTTATTTATACGAAAGAAGTACCGTCTCTCGGTCGTTACTATACAATGGAAATACATCAAATTGTAAATAACGATGACGGTCGTAACTTCTATATCGTTCAATCTAAGGATTCGGAATTTGCCTACCTCATGGGTTATGACGAACGCACAAAATCTTGGCAGACATATACGGATGCTCGGAACTATTATTCGCCCGTAGCCGGTGAAGCCGTACATGAAGGGATTACCTTGCATTACGGTGACTTGGGCGTGTATCATTTTAATAATCTAAATGATCAGTACCACTGGTATAAGCTTTTCTGGGATAATAAAGCTCAGTGGTTCGGCTATAAAGAAGGGGCGGAAAATCGTCGTACGACGTATTTCAACAGCTCTTTGGTCTACAACGAACAATATAGACCGATTTACGCACAAGGCGATTATGAAACTTATTTGGATATGAATTCCATATCCACAGATACGGATAAAGACGGCGTTTGGACTTTTACGGCACGGAAACACGAAACCATTATGGAATCGGATATTCTCACCGGTGAAGGCCAAAAAGTGAAGTACCGCGTCGATACGAATAAGAGCAAAGCGTATATTTACGATAAATCGACGAAACAGTGGAATGAACTCACGATGCATTCTACGCCGTCGACGGAACAAATGGCCGACAGTGTTGCTGTTAACTGGGCGTGCCAGCAGCATTTCGGTTACTTCATCGGTGACCTGGGCGGTGCTATGGCAAGATACGCTGCCGATTATAAGGGATAAAAAGTACGGTATGCTTTAGGTTTGGAATTCGGTCGGAGTTTTTTAGCGGCTCCGACCGAATTTTTCTTTTGTAACAGTGATGAAAATCCTTCGTTCTTTACAAATGACCGGTTTATTGCTATACTGAACATGTTTCGTGCGGATGTAATTCAGTGGTAGAATACGAGCTTCCCAAGCTCGGTACGAGGGTTCGATCCCCTTCATCCGCTCCAAAACAAAGAGGCTCGACACGATATCGTGTCGAGCCTCTTTTACATATGTCGTTCTTTTTTCAAATAATTATAAGTTTGTAATAAATCGGGGATGAACTCACTTTTCAATACATATCCCGGTCGTGCTTTCTGTGCCTTTTCGACAGCGGATTTTAAGTCGTAATAAACTTGCCACTTCGATTCGACCAGTTCTTTACCTGTTTGGCGCAGTAAAAAAGCAGGATGATAGGTGGGCATGACGGGAATTTTCTCATAATCAAGCCATTTGCTGCGATTCCTCATAATACTGCCTGCACTACCGTAAAAGTACTGAAAGGCAACCTTGCCGAGGCAGACGATGACGGCCGGCTTGACGGCTTCAATTTCCGCACGTAAATGAAGATCCGCGCAAAAACGACCTTCATCTAGGGTCGGGGTACGGTTGTTGTGAGGACGACATTTTACGATGTTGGTTACGTAAATACGGTCTCTTGTAAGGCCGACACTCCAGAGTGCTTTATCCAATAACTTTCCCGACGGGCCTACGAGCGGCACGCCGTACTCGTCTTCCACACCGCCGGGGCCTTCGCCGACAAACATGAGTGGAGAATCTTCAGGGCCGGACCATTGCGTGGGGCCGCGATTGCCTTCACGGCAGAGGTGGCAGGCCGTACAGTCCGTAAGAGCCGCCAGGCGTTCTTTACTCGTCATGACCGCACTCTCCCGTCAGTTAGAATGATATCGGACATCGTTAAATCGGCTGTACATGCGTCGATGAGCTTTATAATATCTTTAGGAGCCGCAAGAATCTGAAGTCCTCTTTGGCCGGCACTGATACTGAAAATATCAATAGAAAGAGCGGTTTCATCAATATACGTAGGGAAAAGTTTTTTCATACCTATAGGTGAACAGCCGCCGCGAATATAGCCTGTAAGATCCGAAAGCTCCTTAACGTGAATGAGATGAACGTTTTTATTGCCGCTTACATGAGCGGCTTTTTTTAAGTCAAGTTCCTTGTGGACAGGAATACAAAAGACGACGGGGCCCGTTACATTTCCCCGGCCGACGAGAGTTTTAAAAACTTTATCCGGCAGCATCCCTACCTCGGCGGCCGCATGGATTCCCGATAAGTCTTCTTCCGTGTATTCGTAAGTTTTTATGTCGTAAAGAATGTGATTCTTATCCAATATGCGCATGGCATTGGTCTTTTTAGTTTTACTCATGGATTTTTCTCCTTTAATATTCAAATTTACTATAGCACAGCCTACCGATCCTCGCTACCGTTGCATGCCCCAAAATCCTATCTTATAATACGAGTATATTCACTCGAAAAAGAAGGAGTATTTATGAACATCAAAATTGTGCAGTGTACGGCTGCCAAATGTGACTATGAAACAAATTATAAAAGAATTGAAGAGGCGACAAGTGAAGCTGTAAGTAGCGGTCATACGGATGTCCTTGTTTTTCCCGAAATGTGGAATACCGGATTTTATCCGGAATCATTGGAAACCGGTGCTGATGAGGACGGTAAGCAAACGAAAGCATTACTGGCAAAACTTTCTTCTCAATACGGTGTAAATATAGTAGGAGGCTCCGTAGCCGTACGAGAAGGCGCAGGCCTGTATAATCGCCTATATGCATTTAATCGTAAGGGCGAGGAGTTGGTTGCCTACGATAAGGTGCATCTGTTTTCTCCGGCTAAAGAAGATAAACGGTTTGAGGCCGGATCAGAACTTTGTAAGTTTGCGCTGGACGGTATACAGGCCGGGGCGGTTATTTGCTATGACTTGCGCTTTATTGACTGGGTAACGTTGACAGCTCAAGGGGCAGATATCCTTTTTGTACCTGCTTCCTGGCCTTTACCTCGAGTAGATCAATGGCGGCTTTTATGTTGTGCTGCAGCCGTTCAGTGCCAATGCTGGGTAGTCGGTGTAAATGCGACCGATGATGTACAGGGTAAAATCGGCGGCGGACATTCCTTAGTTGTTAACCCTTTGAGACGGAAGCCGGTTCAGAGCGACAAATCTTATCGGCTTGCGTGGATACGAATTTATCCGGGGACGTGCGTAAACGCATACCCGTACAGACGGATCGCAGGGATGATATATATGAAAAAATAAGGCGAGGGATGAAATAATGAATCGGTACGATGAGTTAAAAAAACATATTGAAGAAAATGCGAAACTTGCCTATGACCTTAACTACGCCGTAGCAGCCGACCCTCCGGCTGTGAATACAGGGCTTGTGCCCGTTATGTAGAACTGTGCCGGCAAATGGGTTGGCCTGTAGAAGAGAACTTCACAAAACAGAAGACGGCTTTTCGAGCTGTTGTAACAAGACCTGAAAAAGCGGTGTTGAAAGTGGCTCTTCTGGCAGAATATGATGCCTTGCCGGATATAGGTCACGGCTGCGGGCATTCGGCTAACGGGGCAATGAGTTTCTTAGCAGCGGCAGCCTTGTCCAAAGTCAAAGACCTGCCCGTACAAATCGATTTAATCGGGACGCCGGACGAAGAGTTGCGCGGCGGCAAGGCTGTTATGGTTAAAGAAGGCGTATTTAAGGATTATGATTTAGCCCTTATGATTCATATATCGTCCGACCGGACGGAACCGAATTCGGAAGTATTGGCCTTAAGTTGCTATCGTGTCGTTTTTCACGGCCAAACGGCGCACGGAGCACACGACCCTTGGAAGGGAAGGAATGCACTGAACGGGGCTATGTTGGCTCTTCATGCCGTAGATATGTTGCGCCAGCATGTACGGCCTGAGACGCGTATCGGCACGTACATTGTGGACGGCGGGACGGCTTCAAACGTTGTCCCGGACCGAGCGGAGTTGGAATGCACTCTACGCTATACGTCACGCCCTTATCTAAATGAAGTCGTGGAAAAATTCATGAATTGTATTAAAGGGGCGGCCCTGGCAACGGAAACGACATATGAAGTGACTCCCGTGGGCTTGGATTTTGATGATATGGTATGGAATAAGGCGGCAACGGAGGTCTCGGCATCTGTTTTAACAGATATGGGAATTGAGTATATGATGCCTGACGGATCTAACGGCAGCTCCGATGTAGGCAATGTGAGTCATCAATGTCCCGCTCTGCAATTATATTTAGCGGCGGGCGATACTTATTATCCGGGTCACTCCCGGGAAATTGCAGCTATGGTTCAGGATAAAAAAATAGAACCGGTTCTTTCTTGCGGTGCCGAAATTATGGGCCGTATTATTTTGAAGCTGGCAACTGATGAAAAGAGTCGCCGTGCTGTAGCTGACGAGTTTGCCCGTACACAAGAGTCCCGAATATAATGTTGTAATTACAATGGACGGACCTTGTGAATATTCATATACTTGGACTATGATAATGATAAATTGTTTCAGTATAAAATATTTATATACAAGGAGAATTGAATATGGTACAGGCAGATGTATTTAAAGTAGATATTGAAAAATGTAAAGAACTGGTGCGTATTAAACGGGCCTATATAACGGGGCATATGTCGTTTGACGAGGCCCGCAAGGAATTGACTTCCAGGTTTGATTCCGTAACGCCCGAAGAATTTGCTTACGGTGAGCAGCAATTAAAGGAAGACGGAATTGAAGACGGGGAAATGCAGGATCGCATGGATGAACTGCTGAAACTCTTTGACGGAATTTTAAAAGGCAGAGAATGCGAAGAGTTGCCCGAAGGCCATCCTATCAGAACTTTCCTGGAGGAAAATAAGGCTATGGAAGAGCTGGTTTCGCGTATGAAGGCCTTATTGAAAAAAGATAAGTTTATTAAAAATGAGTGGCTGGAAGTCTATGACGGATTATTATTGTATCAACGCCATTTTGCCCGTAAACACAATCAGCTCTTTCCCGCATTGGAAGCCAAGGGGTTTGACAGACCGACAGCTATTATGTGGAGTTTTGACGATGCGGTTCGTAATGCCGTGACGAGAGGAAAACGACTCCTCGATACGGATCAGGATAAACTGTTCTTGGAACTTCAACCTGAAGTAATTGATAAAATTGAAGATATTATGTTAAAAGAAAAGTCCATCCTTTACCCTACGGCCTTAAAGCTTTTGACGGAAGATGAATTCAGGCAAATGCGATTGGGTGAGGAAGAAGTCGGCTTTGCCAATATTGAAGCTCCGTCCGGATTTCTGCCTGAAAAAGAAGCAGCGTTACCGACTAATGCGGGTTTTGTAGGTGAACTTAATGATCTCTTACAAAAATACGGCGTTAAATCGTCGGCGGAAGATATTTTGGAGGTAGCTAACGGCAAATTGACATTGGAACAAATTAATTTAATTTACCGGCATATGCCTATGGATTTAACCTTTACAGATGAAAATGATATCGTTAAATTCTATACGGATACGAAAGAACGCATTTTCGATCGGTCTGCAGGGATTATTGGACGAGTGCTACAGAACTGCCATCCGCGTGAAGTGCGACCTATTGTTAATCGTGTCGTCGAATCCTTGCGAAGCGGTGAAAAAGATAAGGTACAATTTACCTTAAAAAAGAAGGACCGAATCGTTCACATTGAGTATATCGGCGTTCATGACGAAAAAGGAAAGTTCCGCGGTGTTTTGGAAACTATGCAAGATGTGACTCCTTTCACGAAAGACGGAGAAAGCGTAGCGGCGGAAGAACGGTGAAATGAGATTATACAAAACTCTC
>ERZ1106931.677-NODE-677-length-19367-cov-25.950860_pt1 | contig 19367 bp, 19 predicted proteins | sample MGYA00403664_ERZ1106931 | MGnify/ENA primary metagenome ERZ1106931 (study PRJEB35170, sample SAMEA104062435) | human gut metagenome | biome: human gut; feature: human-associated habitat; material: faeces | place: Denmark | collected 2012-06-29 ... | reverse complement strand
GTACGGTGGTGTGAGAGGGAGCGGAGAAGTTCTACTTCTCACTCTCTACTCGATTACCTGTATCATTTTCTCATTTGTTTAGCAGCTCGGGAAACTCCTTGATTTGCAAAAATCCATTCCTTTATGTTCTATAAACACAATAGTCAGCATCTTTTTAGGTTATTAGACTATTTCTTTTTTTGCCAAAAAGACAATAATCAAATTGTATATCGGAGGGATATATACAATGAAAGATTTACTGTTGATGAGAGCTCCTTTGAAATACATTCAAGGCAAAGACGCTCTTAAGAAGTTCTATGAGAATTCCAAGGAATTCGGAAAGAAGTATCTGTTTGTCTGCTCACATAGTGGATATAACGCAGTCCATGAATTAGTCGAAGAATCCTTTAAGGGCAGCGATGCCGTAAGACATTATGAAATCTTCGGTGGCATCTCCTCTGTCGGCGAAATCAAGAAGATGGAAGAAATCGTCAAAAAGGAGGGCATTGATATTGTTGTCGGTGTCGGCGGCGGAAGCGCAATCGATACCGCAAAGGCAACTGCCTATTATATGAATAAGAGAATTGCAATCATTCCGACAGTCTGTGCAACAGATGCACCTTGCACGGGATTGAGCGTCATCTATAACGACGATCATTCCTTCAACTCTTATCTCTTCTATCCTAACAACCCGGATTTGGTCATGGTCGATTCTGGTGTCATTGCAAAGTCTCCTGCTAAGTTCCTTGTTGCCGGTATGGGCGATGCTTTAGGAACATTCTTCGAAGCAAGAGCATGCTATAAGACAACTTCCAAGTCTTTGGAAAACGGCGGCATCACACTCAGCGCTATGGCATTGTGCAAGTTGTGCTATGAAACCTTGCTCAAGGATGGTAAGAAAGCTCTTATCAGCGTTGAGAATCAGCTTGTCACTCCTGAACTCGATGCCATCATCGAAGCCAACACCTATTTGAGCGGTGTCGGTGCTGATAACGGCGGATTATGTGTCTCTCACAGCTTCTACAATGGTGTCACTTCTTTAGGAAAGAAGACTGCAATGCACGGCAACTGTGTCGCTTTCGGTACTCTTGTCCAGCTCTTGCTTGAGAACTCTTCCATCGAAGAATTCAACACCATCAGAGACTTCATGTATTCTGTCGGACTTCCTTTGACGCTTGAAGAAATCGGCATCGAAGACGAAGATGCAATGAAGGTTGCTATCGCAAGCTGCGCTGAAGGCGAGAGCATTCATAACCTCAGCGGCGATGTCAAGCCTGAAGAATTAAGAGATGCTATCTTGCTTTGCGACAAGTTAGGTCACGAATTCTTAAATAGCAAAAAGTAAATTATTTCCTAAATAATCGTTTCCCTTTTCCTTTATAAAACTAGGCGGAGAATAATCTCCACCTAGTTTTTTTGTTGAATTGAATTAAACAACTTATATCAACATAATAAAAGTTCTCTTTATATATTCATTCTTTCGGAGCAAAAGTTTTCATGAACCTCTTCAATAGAAAAGCACAAAAGTACGGAAATGAATAGATGCTCCCGGAATCACCAATATTGCCATGATAAAATTTTAAGCCATAAGTTATTTCAGGATACTTCTTTGACTCTATTAGATTCTTTAGACTTTTCACACGTCCATTCTTCGCTTTGACTTCAATCGGAATCAATCGATCAGCTGAGCGGATGATAAAGTCCTCTTCTAAAGTTCCGTCTTCTTTTTGATAGTAATATAATTTATAACCAGATTTAATCAGAGCTTCACTTACAATATTTTCGTATAAAGCGCCTTTATAGACACCTAAGTTCTTGTTCGCTCTTAAATCATCTTGAGACTCATCATCCAGTAATGACACTAATAATCCAGTGTCGCAGAAATACAATTTGAATTTATCTATATTGCAATTACCGGACAAGGGGAGCTGAAAATCATTAAGACAATAACACGCGTTAATGATTCCAGCATCCTCAAGCCATTCCATACAGCCTCTGTAGTCTCTGAATCTCGCATTTTTCTCAATTTTAGATATCTGGAATTTCTTGTTTTCTTTTGCCAATTGAGGTGCGATGCTATTGAAAACATTTAAAATTCTTGTCTGATCGACACCCTCAGCATATTTTCTAATATCTTCTTTGTAATCGGATATAAGTTGTCGTTGTGTCTTTAATGATCCCTCGAATGTTCCTTTCTGAATATAGTCTTTGACGACTGCAGGCATACCTCCTAAAATGATGTAATCCATGAACAAACCATGATATAAATTCATCTCCAAATCACTGAAAGGAACAAAACCCTTCATATGGTTCAACATATCTTCAATCATATCATCCTGATATCCTTTCGCCCATAAAAACTCTTCAAAGTCCATGGAATACATCTCATAATCTGTTTTATATCCAACGCTATTGCTTTCTATCTTTTTATAATTAAGTCCTAACATTGACCCACTGCAGATAACATCAAATCTTCTATCCGCTTTGAAAAACTTCAAGGAAGTAGCAATATCAGGAAACTCTGTGATTTCGTCAAAGAAAATCAGTGTTTTCCCTGCAATGAATTTTTTAGAAGGATCTAAAAGTGAGATATTCTTGATGATGTCTTGTGCTGAATAACCGTCAGTAACAATTTTCTTGTACTTCACATCACTGACAAAATTAATCTCGATAAAGCTTTCATAGCCCGCTTCTTTCGCGAAATGTCTGATTGATTCTGTTTTCCCGACTTGCCTGCATCCCTTGATGATCAGAGGTTTCTTATCACTATCATTTTTCCACTCCATAAGGTAGTTATCGATTTTACGCTTTAAATAGATTTCAGTCATGAATCACCTCCGTTTTTTCATCTCTTATTATATTAGCATTAAAACTTCAAAACAATCGTTTTCACATTTTTAGTAAGGTTTTCAGGCTATGTTTTCACATTTTTCGTAAGGCTTCCAAACTATATTCTCACATTTCCTGTATATATTTTGGTTTCCCACTTCACATTTTCAGTAAACTTTTCAATAGCACCATTCGTTTTCAGTTTTTCATTTACCATAATGATCCGTTTCGAAAAAAGATTAGATGCAATAATCGTGCATGTTTTTCCCCTTTTAAAGCATCATTTAAAAAACAAACAGTTGTAAGCACCAATCAAAAACAACTTTTGTCTTTTCAAACAACCCTATATGCTTTATACTCTAGATGTCAACAAAACAAAAGAAAGGAACCAGCTATGACCTATACAAAAATCAGAATGGATTTCTATGCTCAACCCACTAAAAACAGATTCTACCGAGTAGTCCTCGTAAAAGGAAACCCTGACTTATTCAAGCTATCAGTCATGCTGCTTACTGCAGTAAAATCAGAATTCGAACATTGTTTCCTCCTTCATGAAAATCCGAAATCAAGTTATGTAATGGCACCCTTCATGGAAGAACCGATGTATGGTTACAAATATCTAGGATATTATCATCTTTCCGATCTTCCTGAAAAATTCACATTAGAATATGATACCGGTGATGGTTGGGAATTCAATTGTACGAAATACAAGGAAACCGTCGATCTCAATTTCAGAAGAGATATCATTATCTTAGAAGGTGCAGGCTATGGAATTTTAGAAGATAACATTCATACTCTTTATGATTACTTCAACGGAAAAATCAATCCCCATTCTTCTGAATGCAATGAAGATGAAGGATATTTCCTTCCATTCCAATTTGATACATACGGCGATTTTGACCTCCCTTTGAACATCAGAGAAGAAAACGATGATTTACAACGCCTGTTCAAATCCAACTATCGCCAAATCTTAGAATCAGAAAAAGACTATATCGAAGATACGGGTGTCTGTCTTGATGACTGTTTGACTCACGATTTCGATTTCGATTTTAAATAAATACGCTTTGACGGTTTTCTAGGTCTGATTCATCCTTTTGTCTGATGACAACATTCATCTTTTATTGATTGTGTTTCTGTCTATATTCAGAAGGTGAACGATTTGTGTATTTATGAAACGCGTTGGAGAAATGACTTTGAGAAGAAAAGCCAAGATAAGCAGCAATCGCAGTCGCTGATTTATCCGTATATCGAAGAAGTCTTTTGGCTTCTTCGATTTTTTCTTTCATGATGTAATCTGAAATGATCATTCCCGTCTCTTTTTTGAACTTTGTGGAAAGATAGCTTCTATTAAAATACATGGACTTTGCCATCTCATCGACAAGGATTAGTTCAAAGAAAGGCTATCGAATATAATTGTTGATTTTAGAAAGCCTAGGCTTTTTTAAGACAAAAAGCTACTATGTGTCAATGATTCTGACTCAGTTTCTGATTTCATTTGTGTTTTATCTTTCTCTGTGTTATTAAATAAGTACATATAAGCAAGGAGGTCACCGATGAAGAGAAAATCATTGCTGTTACTGCCCGCATTATTGCTTGCATCATGCAGCAAAAACAATACCAAAGGTCTTGTCGAATGTTCTTTCATTTCCATCGATTCCCAACAGAATTACGAAGTGTTCTACTACACAATCATGCCAGTATTCGAATACCAAAGCGATGGTGGAAAGACAATCTGCCTTGACAGACAACTGACAAAGAGCGAAAACGACGGCAGACACATCACAACCGTCAATGTCCCTGTCAAAGTGTATCAGACAGAAAAATCAGAAAGCTATGTCGAATACAGATTCGTTCAGTTTGTCGGATATCTATTGGAAGAGCAGCGCTATTTCATCGACTTCAATAGGAACAGACTAGACTTCCTTCATGAATACTTCGAATTCACTTTGACGGAACAAAGCAACCATTTGGAAGGAAACGCCAAAGAAGCCTATCAAAAGGCAAAGATTGCATACTATACAGGCTGCGAAGGGACGATCTATCTTAATAAAGATGATAAAAGCCTGACAAAACACAATTACATCGATATCAAGGATGACTGGATCATCGAATATCGCCCTATGGCATAAAAGAAAGGAAAACAAAATGAAAAAAAGAACTATATTGCCATTATTGGCGTCTTTATTTTTAGCATCCTGCGCAGATCAGGTTATCGATTGCAGAAAAATCACAGTCAAGAATTATGATAAGACAATCATCGAACAATCCTACTCCATTTCGACAACATTCATCAACGAATACGAGAATGTAGACGGGAAACATATTTATCTCCACGGCGCTGATTTTTGGGGATTTGGAAATCCGACAACGAGTTATTTCAAAGTCTATCAGGACAAGTATCTAAAGGATTACGATATGTATACTTTCAAAAGAAAAGTCGGCAATCTCACCTTAGAACAATGGCCTCGTTATGATATAAAAAAGCAAATCATTGATACCGTATTGAAATATTCCGAATGTAAAATCAATACCGATACAACACTCAATAACAAAGAGGCATTTGAAAAAGCAAAGAGTGCATACTTCACCATCAGTTCTGATTCTATGATTCTTCCACAGACAGAAAAAGGGTTGGAACGTCACACTTACACAATTCTTACAAAGAACTGTACTGTCGCTTATCAATTATTGGTGAAATAATCGTATATTCTTTTCTATTTCAGTCAGACAACCTTATTATCGCAATTAAAAATTGTGGTCCTGTTAATAGGACCACAATTTTTTGTTGACTCAGTTAGGCTTCTAAGACTTCCTTCGTTGCAACGACATCAGCACCGGTAGAGAGGACATCGTGGATGATGACATCACCGATATGGATAGGAGCCTTGACCTCGACAGCATCGATCTCTTCCATGACTTTGAAGATGAGTTCCTTTGGAACAGAGATGCTTGTCTTGACAGAGCAGCGTGCGATTCTTCCGCCGTCGACTTTGATGGTGGAAGTGATGGTTCTGACAGGATGGGTCGCCTCATTGATACCATAGGTCTTGCCTCTGGGGCAGGAATTACCGGTGACTGTCATCTTTTCAGTATCAACTTCAAGTGAGCAGCCTCTCGGACATTGAATGCAAACAAAATTTTTGATCATGATCAGGCCTCCTCTATTTCAACTTTGACTTCCTTCTTGCCTGTAATTTGAGACTTAGGAAGAACGACCTTTTCCATTTCAGAAGGAATGATTTTCAGCTTTTCGACCTTTTTGATGACTTCGCCGTCAGCAGTCACAACGACTCTGGAGCGATTGAAGGGATGACGGACTCTGAAAGAGAGCTCGAACTTGTCATCGCCATCATAAGCAATCTTCTGAGGGCAGAGATAGGAGATGCCGTTTCCGACAACAGAAGTAGCACATTCAGATTTGATCTCGCCGTTCTTGATATAACTAGCTGCGTTCTTTCCGGCCTTTTCGCCTTCCTGAGAGACATAGTCAACAAGGTCATGGACCTGGAGGACATTGCCGCAGGCAAAGATGCCTTCGACACTGGTCTCAAGGTTATCTTTGACAACAGCGCCTCTGGTTCTAGGATCGAGCTGGACGTTCGCTTTCTTGGAAAGCTCATTTTCCGGAATCAGACCGACAGAGAGAAGAAGGGTGTCGCAATCAAAGCGGATTTCGGTTCCGGGGATGACCTGGTTCTTTTCGTCGACCTTAGAGATGACGACCTGTTTGACTCTGCGATGTTCTTCATCAGCGATGATATCGGTGACGGTATGGGAGAGATAAAGCGGAATATCGTAGTCGTTAAGACACTGAACGATGTTTCTGTTCAAACCATTGGAATACGGGCAAAGCTCGACATCGGCTAAAACCTTGGCGCCTTCTAAAGTCATACGCCTTGCCATGATAAGACCGATATCGCCAGAGCCTAAAATGACGACTCTCTTACCGACGAGATAACCGTCGATATTGCAGTACTTCTGAGCGGCACCGGCTGTATAGATACCGGCAACGCGATCGCCAGGAGTGGAGATTGCGCCTCTGCTTCTTTCTCTGCATCCCATAGCAAGGACAATCGCTTTGGCCTGAATCTGTTCCAATCCGTTTTCAGAAGAGAGAACTGTGACAAGTTTGTCCTCGGAAATATCAAGAGCCATCGTCTTGGTTTTGACAGTGACGCTTGTATCCTTGACCATGTCCTCATAACGTCCTGCATATTCAGGACCGGTGAGCTCTTCTTTGAAACGATGAAGTCCAAAGCCGTTATGGATGCACTGATTGAGAATACCGCCTAAGGTATCATCTCTTTCAATGATAAGAATATCTCTAAGTCCGCTCTGGTATGCACCATATGCAGCAGCAAGTCCAGCCGGACCACCGCCGATAATGACTAAATCATGCTGTTCTTTCATTTTCTCTTCCCCTTTGTTTCACAGACGACGACATTGGAGCCTGTGACATCCTGATAGACTTCGCTGTAGTCGACATTTCTTTCTCTCATGATGATTTCAAAGACCTTCGGTCCGCAGAAACCGCCTTGGCAGCGTCCCATTCCTGCGTTGGTACGACGTTTGATGGCATCGATTGTCAAAGCAGGAATCGGAGAATGGATAGCCTGAACAATCTCACCTTCTGTGACAGTCTCACAGCGGCAAATGACCTGACCATATCTTCTGTCCTTCTTGATCCATTCTTCTTTTTCTTCCAAAGACAAAGAGGAGAAGAAGCCAGGAAGTCTGTAATACTTGAAGTCTTTCTTTTCAACGAGTTTTTCGCCCATATCAAGAAGCATTCTGACAAGTTCCTTGCCGAAAGCAGGACCGGATGTAAGGCCCGGAGATTTGATGCCGGCAAAGTTGATGAAGTGAGGCAGGAAGCTGCTCTCTTCGATCAAAAAGTCTTCTCTTCCCTCGATGGTTGCACGGACACCGGCGAAGTTACGAATATTATTTCTGTAATTGATATTGCTGACAGAACGCTTGGCCTGTTCTCTCACATAATCAAGAGCCTTCTGCGTATTGCCTGTATAATCCTTATAAGGCATATCGCTGTTAGCATCAGGACCGACGATGAGGTTTCCATGAACAGTCTGAGAGACAAGAACACCTTTTCCTAAGGAGCTAGGAGTCTGGAAAATGACATGCTCAACAGTCTTTCCTTCTTCCTTGTCCAAAAGATAATATTCGCCTTTGACAGGTGTGATGTGGAAGGATTCTTCCTTCTTGTCCTTCAAGGCAAGACGGTAAATGTCATCCGCATGAACGCCAGCGGCATTGACGACAAAGCGTGCTTTGATTGTCTCCTTTGGGGTCTTGACATCATAGCTATCACCATCTCTATCAATAGCAAGAACTGGGCTGTCGCCTAAGAAACGGACGCCGTTGACTACGGCTGTTTCTCCTAAAGCAAGAGCTAATTCCCAAGGGGAGACAACACCACAGCTAGGAGCATAAAGGGCATAGTCGATTTCGGGATTGAGATTCGGTTCCATCTTATGCACTTCTTCGCTGGTCTTTAAGATTTCAAGACCGGGAACTCCGTTTGCGATACCGCGAGAATAAAGCTCATCGATCTTCTTGTGTTCTTCTTCCGTCGAGCCGATGACCAAAGAACCGATCTGACGATAATGGAAATTGAGAAGAGGATAAAGATCATGAATCAATCTGCATCCTTCTACATTGAGCCTTGCCATCTTCGTTCCAGGCTTTGGATCATAGCCGGCATGAACGATTCCGGAATTGGCTTTTGTTGTCTTCATTGCAACATCATTTTCTTTGTCAATCAAAATGACATTCAGCTCATATTTAGAGAGCTCAAACGCTAATGAGGTACCAGTGATGCCAGCACCTATAATAGCTACATCATATAACATATCGTTTCCCAACCTTTCTAAGAATATTATAGACTATTTTCTTTTTTCTCAAAGAGGAAAAGAGCGTTTGAAAGACAATTTTGAATATTTGTCTTATTTTTCGGTGTAGCGCTTCCATTTTCTCAGTGATAGGTTCTTGATTTTGTTTTGTTTGATATCGTGATACAATCATTTTTATCATGAAAGAAAAAACAAAAAAGACAATCATCAAAGCAATTTCCGTCCTTGTCATCATCCTAATGATCGGCATTGTCGCTTTTTATCTGTTCAACCTTTTCGGAGGAAAAGGCGAATTATTGAAGGCATTCCAGACATGGACAAAAGAGAACATCTTTTTAGCCTGTTTTCTCTTTTTGGTCCTTTCGCCTGTCGTCAACATCATCCCTGGAATCTCTTCTATCTTCTTCATCACTTTGGCAAATATGATGCTCAACGATCAGACACCAAGAGGAATGCTTCACGCCTTTCTTTTGGCTGATGCTTCCGTCATCATCACTTCAACTATTCTCTTCCTTTTAGGCAAAGTCGCCGGAAAGAAAGTGGTCGGATGGATCATCGGAAAAGAAGATTACGAAAAAGCGGAAAAGCTTTTGACAATCGGTGGAAAGACCTGTCTTCCCTTTGTCTATCTCCTTCCTCTTTTCCCGGATGACACCATCTCTTTTTTAGCAGGATGCACCAATATCTCTTTCTCCTATAATTTCTTCAATGTCATCCTGTTTCGATCTGTCGGTGTCTTTGTCACCTGCTTCTTCGGAACAAATATTTTCCATTATGAAAACTTCCTGTGGTGGCACTGGGTACTCTTTATCTTAGGCTGTCTTGTTTTAGTCGCTTTTGTTCTATTCTTGGTCAAGAAGTATTACTCCTACTTAAAATACAAAGAAGAAGGCGGAAAATACATTCTTCTGAAAGGATTGTTAAAAGAAAACAAAAAGAAATCAGAATAAGATTTCTTTGATGATTTCATCAGAGAAGAGATCACGGAGCGTGATCCCTTTTTCGTTGATGACCATATAGGAGTGTCTATTGTCTTTAGGAAGAGAGACAGAACCAGGATTTGCAAGAATCAGATTGCCCTTTTTCTCTAAAACGCCGATATGAGTATGTCCCTGAAGGAAGATGTCTCCGCAGTTTTTCGGGAGATTGTCAAAGGAAAAATGATGGCCGTGCGTCATCGTGATGAGATGAGAAAAGACATAGAGCTGTGAAATCTCACAGAAGGGAAAAGAAGAGACCATCTGATCCACTTCGCTCTCGCAGTTTCCCTTGATGGCGATAAGTTTATCGGCATAGGAGTTGAGAAGCTTGACGACTTCCTTCGGGCAGTATTCTTCCGGAGGATCGTTTCTGGCTCCATTGTAATAGCAGTCGCCTAAAAGGATGATTTTTTCTGCTTGATACTTCTCCGCCTTGGAAAAGAACAGCTTTGCATATTTCAGTGAACCGTGGATGTCACTGCCAATCAATAGATTCATAATGTGTTCTCCTTGTTTTTATGTTTTCAGAACGAAAGACTCTGTATGACGCTTCTTGAATTATAGTCACAAAGCTTCAACCCTTTCTCATCCATGACAAGATAGGAATGAATGCCGTCTCTTGGATGAGCGAAGCTTCCGGGGTTTGCAATGATGCTTCCGTTCGCTTCTTTTCTCAGCGTTGAAATATGCGTATGTCCGAAAAAGAAAATATCATAGGGCAGATTATAGGAGTAAGGCGATTCATAATGGCCATGTGACAATACGATGACCTTCTTAAACTGATAATCGAGATTGACATAGGGCATATTGAATCTTGCATATTCGATCTCGCTTTGAGAATCACAGTTGCCGGCAACAGCAAGAATCTTTTCTGAAAGCGGATTGAGTATCTCAATTGAGTCGAAAAGAAGATCTCCTAAAAGATAAAGCTTATCAAAATGCTCTTCTTTAAAGAGTGAGACAAGCGCTTCGGTATACGGGATATCCCCGTGAAGATCGGATGCAATCAATATTTTCATACCTCATCATTATAGAAAGAAAAAAGAGGACTTGCCACAAAAAAGGAACGAAAAAGAAAGAGAGGCGAAAAGAAATATCAGTTCAGTACCTATGACCAGATTATTGTTTTTTCTTGTTTTCTAAGTCATTGAATCAGTTAGCAACTTTTCGAAAAGAAAAAAATAAAACATTTCAAACATCTTATCGAAAGGAGTTTCTCATGATATAATATCGATAGACTGTTCGGAGGTGCTATATGGTTTATTTGTTCGCGTCAGATTTTGACAACACCTTCTATTTCAAAGACGGATTCCATAAAAGCGATATTGATAGTATACATGCCTTTCAGAATGAAGGGCATCTTTTCGGTCTATCGACCGGAAGATCGTATCACGGCATCATACATGTCGTAAAAGATCTCATCCATTTCGATTTCTTCCTTCTGGTGACAGGTTCCTATCTTTTAGACAAAGACAAAAACATCATCTATCAGAATCCTATCGATTCCAAGACTGCAAAAACAATCTTTGACAAATACAAAGACGAAGTCTCCATCGCTATCAACACAGGAGAAAGATATATCCCAGTAAGCGACAGCGCAGGAGCATTCAAAGAAGAAATCTTTGATTATCCTAGCGATGAGGCTGTCTTTTGTGTCTCCTGTTCCTGCAAAAAGAAAGAAGATGTTCCCTTCTACAAAGAAAAGATCGAAAAAGAATTTTCTTCTCTTACCGCTCATCAGAACGGAACCTTTTTCGATATCACAAATAAGAAATGTTCGAAAGGAAACTCCATCGACATCTTAAGAAAGCAATACGAAAACCCCTTTGTCTTCGGAATAGGAGACAACTATAACGATATCACCTTATTAGACAGCGCAGACGTTTCTTTCACCTTCACCTATTCTGATGAGGAAGTCAAGAAACATGCCGAGTATATCGTTAACAATATAAAAGAGGCAATCGATATCGCTTTAAAAATCATTTCAGAATCGGAATGACCTTTTCCTGTCTTCCTCCTACCATATGTGGAACTCTGTTCTTATCGATATAGACATCCGTTTCGCTTCTCATGCCAAAGTCAGGAGCATAGATTCCAGGCTCTAAAGAGAAGGATGTGTTTTCGATGATGTTTCTTTCATCATGGGATTCATAATTGTCGATGTTGGTTCCAGGCCCATGGGGAGAGACATCTTTTGCGATATTATGGCCGGTGCGATGAATGAAATATTCTCCGTATCCCTCGTTATCGATGACTTCTCTGATGATGTCATCGACTTCATATCCTTTGACATCTCTATTAGGAAGGTTCTTCTTTAAGAACTCAAAACCGGAATCGACAGCTCTGCGAAGAATTGAGAATCTCTTCTCGACATTTTCAGGAACGCTTTCTCCGACATATCCCATCCAGGTGATATCCCCGTAGACACTGTTAGGAGCATCTTTCTTTGCCCACATATCGATCAGAACAACATCGCCTTTATGGATAAGAGAGGATTGTTTTTCGCTCGGTCCATAATGAGGATCGCTTGCATTATGGTTGATAGCGACAATGCAGGGATCGTCATAGATGTATCCTTCCTCATGAAGTCTATTGCAGATATAGGACTGAATTCTATATTCATCGCTATATCCTTTTTCAAGGATGTCTTCTTTGATTTTCTTAAATGCTTCATCCTTGATGGAAAGAAGCGTATTGCAGGCTTCTATTTGGCTCTTTTCCTCTTCTTCTGTGAAGGCGGCATAAAGATACTGCTGAAGATCTGCGCTTGATAGGACCTGATGTCCTAACGAAAGAAGATATTGAACGCTTCCATAGTCTGCCAAGGATACGCGGGGAAGAAGGCCGAAGGATGAGACATCCATCAAAATGGTCTTATCCTCTTTCAATAACTCCTTTTCCAATTCCAGCATCTCCTTCCAAGTTTTATAGACATGAAGATCAAAACGGGAAGTAATGCTCTCCTGAGAAAGAAAGACGGTATCGATCTGATGACAGATCAAAAATGGCTTTCTGTCTTTCGGTATTGCCATGATGATCTTTCTAGTCAGCATCAGATCACCTAAAAGAGAGACCATGATCGGATTCTTGTTCTCGTAGTCGACTAACACCCAGCAAGAAGCTTCATTAGGTATCTGCTTCTGTATTTCAGATATTGTTTGTTTCATTGTTTTTTTACCATCCTAAGTATAGTTTAGCACAACCGCCGTGCTCTTGATTTTGAATTCGCTTTGCCTCTTTTGACACCCTTTTGTTCTTCAATTGTAAATTATTATAAAAATGTTAAATATAAAGTGCTAAAAATATGCTAAATAGTTTACAATATTGAAGTCGGAGGATGTCCATCATGAAATTCAAAAACAAGAAGAGCAAAATCATCTTCAAATCCCTGTTGGCATTAGCGTATTTTGCCTGCTGTCTTGTCTTGATCATCGAAGCATCCCTTCCAGGAAAAATCTCTGCTGATCACAGCAATTCTATCGGTGGAGGAATCGCAGACATCATCAATAACGGAGCCGGGGATCAATCCGTTCTGATCAATCCTACCGGTCTGAAAATCAAAACACCTTCATCGGATACACTCTATGTTTCTAATACCTATCAATTAGAGACAACAATAAAACCTGAGAACTGCTCTTATAAATCAGTATCCTTCTCAAGCGATGATGAATCTGTTCTTTCCGTCGATGAAAACGGTCTTGTCAAAGCGAATAAAGAAGGAAAAGCAACAGTCACTGCATGGTCTACAAGCTTCACTGAAATCAAAGATAGTTTCACTTTCAATGTCATCAACATCAAAGAGACAGCAATCAAATCCAGATTATCCAATGTCAAGACTGATGATAACGGAGTTTACATATTAGAAGCAAACAGAAACTACAATATCGAAACGACATTCACACCGAACAACACAACAGACAAATCGCTTCATTATTCATTTGAAATGGATAGTATTATTGAAAGCGAAATCAGCGATTATCTGGCAATTGACGGTTCAACTATCTATACAAAAAAGAAGACTCCCGAAGGGAAGCAGATCACAATCACTTCTCACTCCAAACTGGATAAGACTTCTTCTTTCAAAGCAAAGATCATCGAAAACACCGTTGAAATCATCCCGCTTGAATCCATTTCCGTAAAAGCCAAAACAAATCCCCAGTACTATCTCGCGGTCAAAGAAAGTGTTGACTTCACATCCAAGTTCAGCATCGAATTCTCTCCGGCAAAGGCTACTTACAAGCAATATAAATTAGAGTCCTCTGACACTAGCATCATCAAAATATCCGACAACAAAATCATCGGTGTCAAAGAAGGAGAAGCTGAAATCATCGTTTCTTCCACAACTTATGATATTTCTTCTTCTATCCGTGTTCAGGTTGCCAAAAGAGAATTGAAAGATATCAGAATTTCTCTTAACTATCTCTCCGAAGCAAGACTTAAAAAAGGATCGACTTCCCATATCAAATATTCATCACCGAATCCGGTCAATTCCGATTGTATCTTACAGAGACTATACGACTATAAATCCAGTGATGAAAGCATTCTGAAAGTCGATAACAGCGGCAAGGTCACTGCTATCAATAAGGGAACTGCGACAGTCACCATGAACTTCTATCAGACAAGGGAGAACATGGATAAGAGAATCATCGGATTCTCTAAAAGCATCAGCATCACAATATTCGAGCCTTCCACCATCTCCAATGTTACATTCACCAACACTTTGGATGAAACCGATGATAACAGTCACATCCTCTATAATGGAAAAGACTATAACTTATCAAACTATATCAAGATCGATAAGATGTATGATGTATCCGGCAAAGAAATCAATTTTGTAAAAGAAGCCGTATCCACTTCTTTGACCTATTCAATCACTTCCAAAACGTCAACTGTCGGAGACCTAAGTGAAGTCAAAATCAACGGAACAACCCTCTCTACAAAAGGAAATCTCCTTCCTGGTGTCATCACCATCGAATACACCCATCCTGTCTCAATGATCTCCGACTCTGTGAAATACACCATACTCAACGAAGTCAAACCTACCATTCAAAGAGATGAGGATTCAAGATCCTTAACTGCCGCAAACAAACAAGGAAAAGTCGATTTCGATGGCAAAGGATATGATATGCTCAGCGATGAGCTTCTCATCTATGTCACATCAGGCGGAACCATATTCTTCGATGAAAATCAGAACTATTCCTTCCACACTGAGAACACTTCCGTAAACTATGCGACAGTCACCTCTACCACAGACAACTCCATCACATTCCGCGGTGTCGATGAAGGCGGATTCCATCTTCTCATCACGCCGATGTATGACAACAAAGAAATCACAAGTGCATCAAAACTCATGAACATCTCCGTCCGTCATAAGGTAGCAAAGAGTTTCTCCATTCATCTCTTCAAAGGAGAGGATGAGATAAACTTATCCGATAAGACAGATGAAGAAGGAAACATCGCATTATCCGCGGATGTCGATTCCGTCTTAAAACTTCAGACAGTCTATAGTCCTTTCTCTATTCCGACCAATTACAGGCTCTCTGTCACCTCAACAGATAAGAAAATCGGTGAATACAAGAATGATAAGTTCCTCTTCCACAAGATCGGCAAAGTCAGCTTTGAAATCAAAGAAGAAGTATCCGGATACAAAAAGATTCTGACTTTCTATGTCGTCAATCGCATCGAAATCGATGAAGAAGCACCGATCACATTGAAACAGGAAAAGGTCTCTTACGACAAAGAGAACAATGTCTATCACATCGAAAACGGCATGCCGGCAAAGATCATCACCAACTTCAAGAAATCATCCACCTATAAGACAGTCACATATAAGAGCTCGAACACCGAAATCCTGAAAGTCGGAAACGATGGAAATATCACTCCCTTAAAAGCGGGCAATGCAGATATCACCTGCAAAGTGAATGATAATAACACCATCAACTTCTCCCTTAAGATACATATAGTCGTCGATAAAAAGAGTCTGATCAACAACATGTCTTCCTTCTTATACAAGATCAGAAAAGGATTAGGTCACTTCGGTGCCTTCCTTATCACTGCAGTCTTCTCTTCTTTGTTCTATCTGTTCTTCTTCGATGATAAAACAAACTGGTTCTTCTCCGTTCCATTCATCTTCTTACAAGGTTTCTTCTTAGCTGAACTGACAGAGTTCATTCAGTTATACACACCGGGAAGAAGCGGATTGTTCAGCGATGTCCTGATCGACTTTACCGGTTTTGCAATCGGTGCCGGCATCACGCTTCTCATCGTCCTTATCTACTATATTGTCATCTATCTATTGAAGAAATACGGAAAGAAAAAAGATACTGACGAAACCAAGTAAAACAAATCAGCAGCACTGAATACAGTGTTGCTGATTTTTGATATGCAATTTACTTAAAATCCAGTTATGTCAGTAAAGATGCTTTGTCCTGTAACTAAGAATTCATCTATCATTTTCGATGTTTGACTACTTTTCCGACTAATTCATGTAATGTAGATGCCGGGCAATAATTGGACGGCTTTTTGACGTCGGACTTTTTGATAGATGAAATCAAAGTCTTTAATGACAACACAAGAGCCTTATCTTCATCTCCAGTAGTCAAAAGAATAGTGTAGATAGAAGAATCGTTTTTCTTATATTCTTTTCCAGTAATTCTTTTAAAATCCCTTTTGAATGCTTCTATGCATTTTATCGCCTCTTCATTATTGGGCATTTTTCCATAATAAGCATGGAAGAATATTTCAATGCACGGGTTAGACCATGCTACATGAATTCCCTTAGCAGTTGCTTTTGAAATAATCATGTCAAAATCTTCAGGTCGGTTATCGCAATCAAAAACAATCCAAGGTTCCCTGATTGTTGCATCTTCACGCAATAAGCGAAGTGTTGTTTCTATCAAGTCCTGTGTATTGATTTTACCAACAACTTTTATGCTTATTTTTTTCTGTAGTTCAGGTTCAAACGAACTCCTCAATCCATTGAAAAAGTTTGTTTCAGTTTCATCGCCATCAGTGACAATCAAAAGGTTTTCGAATAGTTGTCTTCTGACTCCGATGCGACGTTTGTTTTTTCCTGCTTTTCCAATAGACATAGACAATCAATTCCCTTTCTTTGCAAAATCAATGACATCCAAGGAAGGAATGCCATCGTATTTTCCTAACAGATAATTTTTTTCAAAGTCTTCATCTTGTCGGATTTTCGAACCATTTTCATCCGTAAATTCAGCCAGTGAATAAAGAGAGGATATGCCTGTTTCATTATCTTTATTAGTGAAGTATATTTCATCTCTTCTCAATAATCTGGAACGAAGTATCCAAGGTTCATGACATGTAAAAACAAGTTGTGCATTATTCGGATTTCTGTCTTTGTCTAGGAAAAGAAGCATTATATTTCTTAAAAGCAATGGATGCAATCTTGCATTCAGCTCATCAATAAACAAAAACGCCCCTGTTTTAATGATCTGATACAAATCATTGAACAGCAAAAACATCTTTTGTGTGCCTGCTGATTCCTCTTCCATTTTAAATATGACCTCTTTACCTTGTGAAGTGACATGAACAGTATTCACACGATACTTTTTTGTCCCATCCTTTTCAGTCATTATTTCTTCTATAATAAGATCTTTGATTGAAGGTTCAAATGTCTGTAAAAATGACACGCATTCACTTTTGACCTTGTCATTTTCAACAATGCAAGAGGGAATCTTATGATCGTAGTAAATGATTTCGTAGAGATTTGCAAAATCATCAACTCTGGACAAAGAGAAAAAATCAAATATGATTTTAAATATATCGACATTCAGTTTTGCCCCAAGAGAAAGGACCAACGTCTGAGGCGATGTTGAAGTTTCAAGTGTCGCCTTCAGAGCCGGATCCATTTTAAGAATACCGATCTTAATCATATCTGAATCTCGATACAATAAAACTTTCGAGTTTGATTTCTCACTCTTCGGAAGCTGGTAAAGCCATTCATTTTCTATTTTATGATTCAAAACGGAGAAACCATATTGGAGCATCACGCTTTTCCCATTGATAACTGCATTCAATACAATCTCAAATGATGATGGTTTCATTTTAGATTCATCATCTAATCTAAAAGATACCGGATTTGCAAAAAAAGATTCGGAATCCGGCTCAGCATTAGAATCAAAATTGACAGAAGAACAAACTATATATCTCATATAACGAAAAGCACGATAAACAAAAGACTTGCCGCTTCCATTGGCACCGAAAATGACATTGACCGGTAAAATCTTGTTGCCATCGATAACACGAACCTGCTCTTTATATTCAGAATAAGAAGTCGCTTCTAAATTCAAACTGGTTTCATTCTTAAATGGTCCGTAATTGCTGAAATTAAATTGTAAAAGCATACATCCTCCCTAGTGAGTAGATTATATCATATTTTCCTAAAATTTGAGACATTTTCTCAAAAGCAAGGAAAGAAATTCGAGTTCACATGATTTTTTGCTCTGATTTTGATGAAAAACTGAAAAAAAGCCATCACAGCAATCAATTGTGAAAGTCAGTGATGGCTACGCTTGTTTTCTTAATTACGGATGCGGTTCAAAGACATGAGGAACATTTTCAAGACGTTTGTCTTTCTTCTTCGTATCTTTGTTTTCTTCTTTGACTTCGACTTTTTCTTCTTTCTTCTCAACAGGCTTTTCTTCTACCGCCTTTTCTTCTCTTAAGAATTCTTTTCCGGCTACAAGGTAGCTGGAAAGATCCTGCAAAGAAGAAGGAACGATGATCTTTGTCGCTTTTCCGTCTGCGACCTTTTCCAAGGTTTCAAAGGAACGGAGTGACAAAGCTTCTTTAGAAGGCTCAGATTCATTGATCAGGCGAATACCTTTGGCTTCAGCCTCACGGATCATCAGTTCACCGTCAGCCTGAGCTTTCTTGACCTTAAGGATGGATTCCGCTTCTGCTTCAGCGGCTTTGATCTTCGCCTGTTTTTCAGCTTCTGCATTCAGAATCATCGACTCTTTCTTACCTTCGGCAATCGTGATGGCGGAAGTCTTTTCACCTTCTGCGATCAAGATCTTTTCTCTCTTTTCACGCTCTGCTCTCATCTGCTTTTCCATCGCTTCCTGGATGTCTCTGGGAGGAAGGATGTTCTTGACTTCGACACGGGTCACTTTGATTCCCCATGGATCTGTCGCTTCATCAAGAATGTTTCTCATCTTGTTGTTGATGATGTCACGGCTGGTGAGCGTATCATCAAGATCCAAATCACCGATGATATTTCTTAAAGTCGTAGAGGAAAGCGCCTGAATACCGGCGATAGGATCTTCGACACCGTATGCGTAAAGCTTTGCATCAGTGACATAGAAGAAGACAACCGTATCGATCTGCATTGTGACGTTATCTTTGGTGATGACAGGCTGCGGCGGAAAATCATAGATCTGCTCTTTCAGAGAGACTCTTTTTGCAACGCGGTCAAAAACCGGAACAAGATAATGAATTCCGACATCCCATACAGCACGGAACGTACCTAATCTTTCGACGACGAACTGTTCGGTCTGTCTGACAATTCTGATTCCGCTTAAGCAGATGATCAGAAGGATAAAAGCAATGATGCCAAACACTAAACCGATAATGGCTGGTGTATCCATAAAAATAGCCCCCTTAGTGAATTTATTTTATAACAGGATGTACTGTACCCAATATCTTGGACCAACTGTTAGCATAGGTTAGCAGGTTGGAT
>ERZ1106931.670-NODE-670-length-19528-cov-24.829097_pt1 | contig 19528 bp, 19 predicted proteins | sample MGYA00403664_ERZ1106931 | MGnify/ENA primary metagenome ERZ1106931 (study PRJEB35170, sample SAMEA104062435) | human gut metagenome | biome: human gut; feature: human-associated habitat; material: faeces | place: Denmark | collected 2012-06-29 ... | reverse complement strand
AACATTGATCATGTCCATTGACTTTACCTCCTTACACAAACTTTATGTTACTCTCAAAAACGCACTAAGTTTTGAAAATGCTAAGCTCTAAAACGGCTTTGTTCTTCGCGATTTTCTGCTGCCTTGTGTAAATTGATGATGTTTGTTTTCAGCTTTTTGTTTCCAACTTTTGTGGTTTTTTGTTTCCAACTTTTGTGGTTTTTTGTTTCTAACATTTGTGGTATTTTGTTTCCAATATTTGCGGTAAAAATCCATGGTACAAGGATAAACAAGGCTTTAAAATAAGGTAAACAAAAAAGGTCTAATACCATGTATCAAACCGATCTCAAATTTGAATGGTGCCACATACAGGAATCGAACCTGCACGGGTGTTCCCATGGCGTCCTAAGTCCTACATAGTCCTTTCTTTCCTTTGGAAGAGCAAAGTGTATCAGATAGGAATAGGACGGAAAAAGGCGTATTTGTTTCCAGCCCAATGTACAAAAATATGCCAATCAATAGCGTATATTGGCTTTTGCGGACGAGCTGCGGACGGCCATGGCAAGCCTTGTTTTGAGACCTGCCAGATGATGGTGTTTCACCAGTCGGAACCGCCTTCGTTCCTGCAAGCATTATAACATATGATAAAAAGGTAAAGATTCATCTTGCTAATTCTTGTTTGTGATAAAATGATTTTCAGAGGGAAAAACTATGAAAATAAAAACTATTTCTTGTCTGCTACTCGCGCCTTTGATGTTACTTGCTTCTTGTGCCAGGAATGAAAACCAAGGCGGCAATTCCAAGACTGAAGAACACGATTCTTCGGCTTGGTTTACTGATGCAGAACTTGAAAAAATCGGTTTAAGTGGCTTAGAGTGCCCTACTAATATTGGAAATGATATTAGTACTTCATTAACTTGGTTTAACCAAGGTTATGCTTTTTCAGCTTCTTGCGAAAGTGAAGATGTTTTAAAAGAAAATGCCACTACAATATTTAACTATTTAGAAACCAATTACCAAGATAATTTTGGAAAACCTAGACTTAAAGCGATTTCTATGGATTATGAAGAACAATTCTTTAGAATTGAAAATAAAACTGATATGGAAGAATATAAAGACACTAATCCTTCCCCTTTATATAAGTTCTATTACGTAACAGATACCACTTTAGCGGAAGATGGCTATTTTAAAGATGACGCTGTATATTCCATTGATATCCGTTATGAATTCTCTACTGACAAAAAAGCTTATTTATTAAAGATTTTCTTTGAAAATGCCTCAAAATCCACTAATGGGATGTATACCTTTAAATATCAATTTTAAACAAAAAAGCCCTCTATAGAATATGCATTCTGTAGTGCACCCCTCTCACTGGACCAAGGAGCAATAGCAATGATGGATGGAATCCATCCATCGGCGCCGCTCCAAAGCCATAGGAGGGGCTTTTTAGATGAAATTCACATTCAAACAGAAACTCGCAGCAGTGAAGCTGCACAAGGAAAAAGGAATCACGTTTAGCTTAAGGCCAACTGTGAGGACATAGGCCCCGATTCGTTTGTTCCCATCGAGGAACGGATGGTTCATTACTGATCCGAATGAAAGACGGGTGAGCTTGTCAGTGATTGTCGGATAGAGATCAACGGAATCGAATGTCTGAAGCGGGGCTCATGTTCCGATTCTAGCATTCCTTCGTTACGGATCTCATCCTCTCCGCCAGTCTTCATGACGATTGTCGAGTGAAGAAGAGATGATGTCTTCCTTGCTGAACCAAAAGCTCATTTGGCCAGTTCCTTGTAAAGGTTTGGATGTTCGTCATAGGCTTCTTCCGCTGCCTTCATCAGCTCTGAATGGGTCGCATATTTCATTTCCTGTTTCTTGGCATCCTTATCGACTCTTATTGTGACATTTACGCTATTCGTTTTTAAAAACCTCCTATGGATATAAAAACTTAGAAGGAAGACACTCTAAAGCTAACGCACAAACAATATATGTGCATTGTAATGCCATAAGAATTTAGAAACTAAAACAGGATAAGGAGTTGATGCAGTTCTCCTCAACTCCTCTTTGACAAGGTCGTGAGCGGGAAACCTACATGACGATTTCAGACACACTGGAAGGAGGATTACTTAGATGTCGGCTTAAGAATAGAGATGTATCTTCTCAGACGTTCAGTTAAGTATTTGGCGAAAAGCTTCGCCATTGCCTTGGGCGAATTCGTTCTCGCGTAGGAGTCGAAGGCATCGTAATAGGCTTTTCTGTCGGTGAATTTTATATCGATTGGAGGATAGCCGAGTTTCATGAGCTCCAGATTGACGATGAGCCGTCCGGTTCTGCCGTTGCCGTCGATAAAGGGGTGGATGGATTCAAATATGATGTGAAGAAGAGCAAGCTTTGTCAGGAAATCGTTGTTGCTGTCTTCCGAATACCACTTAATCAGTTCTTCCATCTTGTCTCGGATGAGAGATGGCTCAGCCGGGGTTATCAATGCACCGGCGATACGGACAGGAACCATTCGGTACACGCCTCTTTCTTCGCGGCGCATGGAAAGGACGAGACAATGGATCTGTTTGATGATGTATTCGCTCAGAGGGGCTTTCTCCTTCACCAGGTCAGAGATGTAGTCAAAAGCCTCCTTGTGCCCGACTGCATCTAGATGATCTTTGAGAGGTTTCTTGTCTATTGTGAGGCCTCTCAATACCAAGTCGGTTTCGCGGAGCGTGAGTGTGTTACCTTCGATGGCGTTGGAGTTGTATGTGTATTCGACGGCGAATTCCTCATTAAGAGCTGCAACCTCGCCTGAGGTCAAAGGCCTAAGGGATTCGAGCTCTGTCTTCAATGCCTCAATTTTGGTAAGGTAGGCGGGCACGGATTTTCGGCCATCGTTCGGCTTCGGAGAATCTTCGGGGATAAGCCAGGTCTTGCCTTGTAAAACTGCGCCATCTATCTTGCCGTTTCGGCAGAGCTCTCGCACTCTGCGCTCTGATATATTCCATTTCGTAGCGACTTCTTTTGTTCCGATATTCATAAATTGTACCTCTATCGGAATGATTATAGCACAATATCGGAATGATACAAAGTGGATAAACGATAAAAGCAAAAATATCGGAATAATAGTGAAGGGAGGATTATGTTGAACAAGTCATTTACACAGATGGCGATTTTTATCCGGTCATCCAGCCTCCGTGAGTTCAGAGCGACTTGCATATTTCATTTCCTGCTTCTTGGCGGGTTTGAAAGCTATTCCCTGATCTGCAATCGCCTGGTGGAGGAACATGTTGATGGCAGAACTCAGGTTGAGTCCTAAATCGTGGAAAAGGACTTCCGCTTGTTTCTTGGCGTCCTTATCGACTCTTATTGTGACGTTTATGCTATTCATTTCTAAAATCTCGAATGATATTGAATCTCAGAAAGAGGATGTTCTCAAGCTAACGCACATACAAAACATGAGCAATGTAATGCTATAAGAGTTTCGAAACTTAAACAGGATAAGGAGCTGATGCGATCGACCTCAACTCCTCTTTGACAAGGTTGTGAGCGAGAAACCTACATGACAATTTCAGATACATCGGAAGGAGGATTACTTAAATACCGACTTAAGAATCGAGATATATCTTCTCAAACGTTCCGTGATGTACTTACAAAAAAGCTTCGTCATTGCCTTGTGGAGCTCGTTCTGCGTAGGAGTCGAGGGCATCGTAATAGGCTTTTCTGTCCGTGAATTCAATATTGATTGGAGGATAGCATGTTTTCATCAGTTCTAAATTGAAAATGAACCATCCGGTTCTGCCATTGCTGTCAGCTCGTGTCAAGATAAGTTCTAAAATTTCTTCAAGAAAACATATCATCCACTACAGATGACTTTACAGCCCTTCTTCTGTGAGCGCTCAGCATCAGCTTCTTAAAAGCTTCCTCATCCTTACGATCTTTTGCATCCTGTAGCAAAAAAACATAAAACGGTGTCAGATCCTTCTTGCATTTTTGGATAGCAAGAGCAGCTATCTCTACAGCCTTTTCATGATCGCGTTCCTTATAATAATCTATAAGTATCTCATACGGCTCTTCTTCCCTTCCAAGATGTTTTTCAAAATACTCGGCACATTTGTCTTCCTCTCCAAGCTCACGATAAAACTTAGCAGCGAGATATCCTCTTCCGGCTTTCATCATAATCTCCGCACGTTTGAGGTTTTCTTCCCTCGTTGTACAGATTGCATTCGCAGGTCTTTCATTGGATCATATATACCGTAATAGTCATAGAAGTTATTATCATATATTTCCTTTAGAATACTCTCCTTGACTTCCCATGGCTCTTTATCAAAATCGCCGCGTTTCAAAAGCGCCTGTACGATATTCCATATTTCCCCAATCTGAACTTGATCATCTATATATGGTTCATCTTCCAATTCCAAAATGAGTTCAGATATCTGAGACCATGTCCCTCTGAGGAATGATTATTGAGGTTTCTTTTGCTTCTTGCCGATTTTTGCGAAATATTCGATCATCGCTGATATATGTTGGATTCTCTCCTTGTCACGATATTCGCCCAAATAATACTTATCCTTTTTACTTTTCTTAGTGAACTCCTTTTCATATCTATCCAGATCATCTTTCAGTTTCTTCTTTATCTCCAAAAGCAGAGGATCCTTCTGAGTAATTGCAATGCAGACATTTGTCTTGCAGCCCTTGAAAAGTTCAATTTCAAGAGCTGAGACAATCTTTTCAGCCGCGGTGCTACTGTCTTTAATGCTGCGCCTGCATGATTCAGTATAATCTCGAAGCAAGGAATCTTTATCAATTGACAATATTCCCTCATGTATTGCCATATCAAGATCCATATATTCTTCTTGACAGGAATCATCCGTGTCAGGATGATCAATAATAGCGAACTTAAGTCCTATGATATCATCCAATATCTGGAAAGCATCTTCATATTCTTTCAGGATAATCAAATCATGGCATCCCCTGATTACAGATGAAATAAAACTCATAGCATGTTCCGGATCATAAAAATCATACTCCCAGTCATCATGATAATGACCATAATCATCAAACTCGACGTAATGAGTCTCATATTCTACAGAAATATCGCCATTTCTGACCTTTTCAATAAATGCCGTAATTTCGTCGCGATCAGGCATGTTTATAACCTTCTTGGTTCCGCAGATGCTCTTGTAAAAATCCTCTTGCTTCCCAGTCGGAAGTATCTTTGCCTGTGAAAGAATCCACGCATCCTTTTCAGTTTCTGTCATACATTTCAATTGCTTCTGTAGCTTTTTATAGAAATCATCCATTTTCTTCACCTCCCAATGTTGTATTCGCTTCACAAATCTATCACCATTCCTGCTTATCCGCTTCAGAATCGATCCGGCAAGAGTTCCATCCTGACATCATCCCTGCAAGCACTTTGTTATGGGAACAGTACGGGCAACCTATTTTGTTGATGGTTCTGCTTTTTACAGTGGCTATCCATTCGTGTCCTAATTTACATTATTTGAAAAACTTTTGTTGCTGTTATTGATTTTCATATGTGGTGGTCCGGAATTCGGTGGGTCAACAAGACGGAACCACCACAGTTCTTAGCATCTTGTTGACTCACCGAATCGCCTAATTGTTAGATCATTGCTGACTAAGGGTAATTATATCACAAGACACCATTCGCCAGGTCACCTGTGCAAACCAAGGTTTTTTCTTTTAAAAGGCTATCCGCGATTCTTGCTTTGTATTTCATATGTATCACCTTGTTAAAGTTCTAGCAATCATGGCTTCGTTTCCAACTTTTGTGGCATTTTGTTTCCAATATTTGTGGCGTTTTGTTTCCAACTTTTGCGGTAAATTCATAAAAGGAAGACAGACTATGTCATTGTTCAGTGATTTTGTTCCTCTTTTTGTATTCTCATTCGCATACTTCAAGAGGGACAAAATCACTGAACAACTACATTGTCCTTGGAATTTTGTTGACTGATCTAATTACGATATTGTATACTTTTTTTGGTTCGCAACACCATCTTTCTAAGACATAAGACTCAATCACCATGGTTTGCTTGTGAAGCAGGTCAATCATAATGGCGGTGTCTTAATCAAAAGAAGGAAAACATTTGCAGAAATGGAGGACCTTTTATGGTCTATGTTTTAAGCGACGAAGATAAGTCGGATGTTTTAGACGTGGCACAAGCCCTTGGCTATGCCACAAAATTGGAAGATATTCACAATCCTTATCTGTTTCTACAAGCGCTGACTCAGAGAAGCTATACGAATGAACATCGTGATGCCGAAAACAATGAAATCCTCGCCTTCTATGGCGACAGAGTTCTTGAGTGGTATGTGACAAGAATGCTGTTGAATCGGTTTTCTGGTGAAGGAGAAGAGACACCTTGGTTCTTATCTGATTTTGATGAAGACGAATACACGAATCTAAAGTCGAAATTGGTTTGCCGTTCCAATCTGGCTAAAATTGCCCGTTACTACGATTTGGGAGACTATCTCCGTGTTGGTAGAGGATCAAAGGAATCCGAAACCAATAGCGACAACGTTCTCGGTGAACTTGTAGAGGCTCTGATCGGTGCCTGTGCCCTTGACAGCTTCTATGATTACAAAAATAAGATGAATGATCCTAGGTTTCTTTTGAAAGGCATGGGAGTGGATTCTTTCGTGTTAGATATGCTTCCTAATTTTACTTTGTTGCACCAAAACCATTCATACGAAAACCCATGCCTTTCGAATCTTATGCCGATTGATAGCAATAGAATTGACGATGTCATTAGCAGAATGTTGGACTCTGAACGATTCCTTGATGAAGTGGAAAACAAGGAATACATACACAAGGATTCCATTATCAAAGAACAGGATTTTGAAAATCCTAAAGGGGCATTAAATAAGCTCTATACAAAAGGAATTATCGGTGAACCTGTTTACGAGATGGTTCATCAATCGCTTGATGATGATAACAGACAGCTTTGGAAATGTTCTTGCACAGTTAAAGGATTCGAAACCCAGGAATGTGCGGGATATTTCTACAAGAAAAGCAACGCAGAAGCGGATGCGGCAAAAAAGGTTTTGATGGAAATCCTCAACGAGAATCCAGGACTCTGATATCCGTATTTGTTTACCCGCGGTACTTCTTCTCATCTGCCACTTTGACTTTTCATTTGTCTCTGCTTTTGATGCAATGGACTTAGGATATGCAGGATTTTGAGAATAGACAGACGTGTCTTGTAGGCTTTGTCATGTACTTCATGAAGTGATTGTCTTTGTTAAAGCACGGTCATTTCTTCTCGCTTCGGCCTGTGGTTTTATCGTGTATCCGCGCGAATAGTGATTCTTGTAAAGTCCATCACAGGATAATATGAATTCTCTCTCACAGTCGCATCTGTATTTGTAATAGATAAAGCATCTCTTTTTGGAATGTCTTCTTTTTCCTCTAAGATAATCATCCTAGTTCTGTACGGCTTGAAATTCGGATTCATAGTCAACCGTTTGTCAGGGTAAATAAAAACGCCTCCGGTAAAATAAACCGAACGCGTGTTTCAATCGTGGTGCCGGATACAGGAATCGAACCTGCACGGGTGTTCCCATGGCGTTCTAAGCACCACATGTCTACCATTCCATCAATCCGGCAATGAAGTATTTCATCATCAAATCATCTTATATTCTTTTAAGTTGTTTTCAGATGAATGACTTTTAGATTATACACCACTGGCAGCTTTATTTGTTAGTTTTCTGAATAATTGCCCTTGTTTTTGAATAAACACATCAAATCATAAACAATATGGATATAAGAGGCGGATGCTGAAAACAAAAGAATTGTTGAACAATCAACAATGATGAGTATAATATTGTGGACTATTCAACAAATCGGAGAAAACAATGATCGAAATTATTACAGATTCAGGCTCGGATATACCGCAGAAGGAAGCGGAAAAATCAGGAATAAGAGTCATTCCTATCGTCACCATATTCGGAAAGGAAGAATTCCTCGATGGTGCAACAATCACCCACGAAGAATTCTATCATCGCATGGAAGACCTTCATGAATATCCTAAAACCACACAGGTCAATCCGACTACCTATCAGAAAGCTTTTGAAGAAGAACTAGAGAAAGGGAATGAAGTCATTTGCATCACTCTAGGCTCTAAATTATCAGGCTGCTATCAGAGCGCGTTGATTGCAAAAGACATGATAGGAAGTGATAAAGTCCATGTTGTTGATAGCAATTCCGTCTGTGTCGGGCAGAGAAACTTAGTCTATCTCGCTTTAGACTGCTTATCAAAGAATATGGAGTGTGATGCTATCGTCTCTATCCTTGAAAAGAAGAAAGAGGATATTGTTGTCTTAGCGGCAGTTGATACGTTAGAATATTTACAGAAAGGCGGACGTATTTCCAAAACTACCGCCTTTATCGGAAGTGTTCTTTCTATCAAGCCGGTCATCGAATTGGAAGATGGGGTTATTAAAATCGTCGGCAAAGCCAGAGGATATAAAAATGCCCACAATCTTATCAATAAGACAATTGATAAATATAATGGCATCGATTTCTCCTTGCCTTTATGTGTCGGATATTCGGGAAGAAGCGATGAAGTGCTTCGTAAATACTTAGAAGCGAGCAAACCGATTTATGAATCCTACATACAGGAAGTTCCTATGTATGGAATCGGTGCTGCTATCGGCACCCACTGCGGTCCTGGAACAATTGCATTGAGTTTCTTTAGAAGGAGTTAACAGCATGAATGAAGAAAAGAGATTAGACGACTTTTTCACCTATATCAGACTGGCATCCAAATGCGTTTTCAAGTTGAAAAGCAAAGCTGTCAAAAACAAAGATCTGAAGACGATTCATGTCGAGATTCTCTTTTATCTGAGCTATAAAGGCCCTCTTTCTGCAACAGAGATTGTAAAATTGACACTTGAAGACAAAGCTGCTGTATCTAAGGCACTGAAAGTCCTGAAGGAAAGAGAATACATCAATTACGACAACAAGAACAAATACAAAGAGAAAATCTCTTTGACAGTCAGCGGTCAGATTTTGGCAAGAGATATCCAGGAAGAAGCAACAGCCGCTCTTTTCAAAGCAAGGAGAGGAATCTCCGATGAGGATGCCGCCGTGTTTGCGTCTACATTGAAAAAGATCTGCGATAACCTGCAGGCCTACGCTAACGAAGACTGAATCGTAATCTGAAAAGCAGAGCGCTATACATCACGCCCTGCTTTTTATTCGACCCGTTCGAATTTGGAAAGAATCCATTCCGTCTCGCCGTCTAGGAATCTTTCAATCTTCTTGACGACTTTCTGATAATCCTCTTTCATGCCTTCTTTAACCCAGTCAAGGACGGTTCCGATAAGAAGATGTTTATAACAGTCAGAGACAAAGACCAGATCTTCTTCCAATACGTTATGGTTTCCGGCCTCTTCTTTTACGACATGATAGGTGAGCTGATAGACGATGGGATCGAGGATGGCTTCAACATTGCCTCTGGAATTGAACTTATAAGCGTTCATGACTAAATATTTGCTCTTTAAGCATGCTTCGAAGATGTTCTTCATACCATCCATCCAGTTGGATGCATCGTAATTTCCGTTTAATGCTTTGTTCATCTCTGATTTAAGTGCATAGTCCAAAAGAGCATAGATGTCTTCAAAATGGTAATAGAAAGTCATTCTGTTAATACCGCAGCTATCTGTGATATCGGAGATTGTGATCTTCTTGAACGGCTTTTCGGCAAGCAATTGAATAAAGGCTTGTACCATTGCTTTTTTGGTCAGTTCATTTGCCATAAGTCACCTCCTATCACTTTTATTATCTATTGATATCAGTAAGTATACTGATAATTGTTTTTGTGCTTCACGAAAATTATAGCAAGAGTGTTTTTTGACTTCAAACGTTTGTTTTTCACTTTTAGAAAGAGAAGACGGAATGACAAATGAACAAAACAGATTATTCTTGTTTGAAATTAGTAATCCATGCTTTGGGTGTTTTGGAAACAAAATGCAATGATTCTCATTGTGCTTAAGGTGTATAGATATTGAAAAACATAAAAGAAAACAATTGATTTTGAATCTAACAATCTAATGAGCAATGAGTATGTTGTCAGTCTTTTCTGAACGGATTGATAAGCGTTGCCTTATCAAGGACATTCAGTCTATGATTCTCGATGAAATGATAGAACTTCTGATAGTCAGCAGTCAGAATTCTCTTCGGATCATGAGCATCGATGCCTAAGATACAGTCCGCATTTTCCTGTCTTACGAGTTCGAAGAATTCAGGATAGGGATAATGAGATGATTTGCTTTCCAGGTAGACGTTTTTATGACAGCCATCATATCCCATATTGATCTCTAGAGGAAGATGATATTTCTTCGCTTCCCTGATAATTTCTAGAGAGACATCTTTTGTATGTTCATTCCATTCCGGATAGAAATAGAAAAAGTAATCAGGATGACAGACATACGTGAATAATCCTGACCTTATTCCATCAATGACATAGTCACGATAACAGTCTAAGGCCTTATCGACATATTTGAACTGAGAAAACCAGACAAGACTGTTATCGATAATGGTGCAGTGCTGTCCGAGTATCAGATAATCGACACCTTTGTCTCTTAACAGCGATTCATAATAGTCTTTGTAGCAGTCCTTGTACCATTCTGCTTCAAATCCGATATAGATTTTGATTCTATCTTTGTATTTTTCTCTTAAGGCCTTCAATGAAGAGAGGTAGCCATCCAACTCTTCATACTTTCCTCGCATTCCTTCTTGGTTCATATTCGGAAGAAAGATGTGATCGCTGAATCCGATTTCTTTGAATCCTTTTTCAATGGCTGCTAAAACATATTCTTCATCTGTTCCTATAGCATGCCCACAGCGATAAGTATGGGTGTGATAGTTGTTTCTGATTTCAAACATGATCCTTCCTCCCTTTTGTTCTCTTTATGACATCATTGATATATTCGATCTCGTTTTCAAACAATTCACTTTCTTCTTTCATCTGTTCTTCTATGTTTTCTGTATAACCATGGATTGTAAAATAAGAAGGCAGAAAATAGTCAGCCAAAAGCATGGCTCTTGGAAGATGAAAAGGTTCTGTAATGATCGTGACAGATTTCACATCGAGAAGATATCTGTCTTTTGCAATCACTTGCAAAGAATCAATCATGTTGGTGATTGTATCTGTCGATTGATCTTCTTTTAACAGAACATCATCACTGACACCATACTCTAAAAGGAATGAGCGAAGAATCTCACATTCCTTTTTCTCTTCGCCATGAAAAACATGTCTGACTCCACCAGAAAGAACGATCTTCTTAGCTCCGCCTACTTGAAAGAAGTCACTTGCAATCTTTGCTCTTCTTTTGCATCTTATAGGATCCGAACCAAGCAGTAGAGCGTACTGAGATGGCTGTACATTTCTATACTCCTCTTTATTGAAAAGAGAAGGAATATCATCTCTTTTATAAGCCATCTCTATTCTCCTGTCATTTGTTTTTATCCTTGATGATCGTGAGATCCTTGTCACTCTGGAGAACAATGCTATATGGATCGACTGAATGTGTCAAATAGACATCACCGCCGATTGTTGAATGTTCCCCGATAACAGTGTTCCCACCGAAGATTGCTGCGTTAGAGTATATTGTAACATAATCTTCGACGGTGGGATGTCTCTTTTTGCCCATCAGGTCTCTTCCCTTTTTCAAAGAGAGAGCGCCTAATGTGACACCCTGATAGAGTTTGACATGATTTCCAATGACAGCTGTCTCACCGATGACAATGCCAGTGCCGTGGTCGATGAAGAAATAATCGCCGATCGTCGCGCCAGGATTGATATCGATGCCGGTATGATGATGGGCAAGCTCGGAAATCGACCTTGCCAAAAGCGGAAGGGAAAGCGAATAGAATTCGTGTGCGATACGATAGTAAAGAATGGCCTCGAATCCTGGATATTCTAAAACAATCTGCTGTTTAGACAAAGAAGCGGGATCTCCCTCAAGAATAGCATCTATCGAAGTATTCAATGTTTTTCTCAGTCTTGGCAAGACAGAGAAAAATTGATTCTTAATCTCTTCTTTGTCCGCTATCAAAAGCCCGGAGAGAATCTTATTAAGCAAGGAAGAGGATTCAAAATAACGGCTCTCTAAATCATCATCGTTGTATCTTGGATTGAGATAATCCATCATCAACAAAGATGTGGTCTTGATACAGAAGTCAGTGACAATATTTGAATCTAAGACAATCTGTTTTTTATCGTCGTTGAATTGTTCTTTCAGTTCACGGATAATCTCATTCATAATCAGAAAAGGCCCTCAACAGAAAGGTAGCGCTCTCCATTATCAGGAAGAACGGTGACAATGACTTTATTAGGATATTGTTCTGCAAGCCTGATAGCGGTATAGACGTTGGCACCAGAGGAGATGCCGACAAAAAGCCCTTCCTTTCTGGCGAGTTCTCTCGTCATCTCATAGGCATCTTCATCGCTGCAGGTAAGAACCTTGTCGACAAGGGACAAATCGAGGACGTCCGGTTTGAAACCGGCCCCGATTCCCTGAATCTTATGAGGACCTTTCTTTCCCGTCGAAACGAAGGCGGAAGTCATAGGTTCTACACCAAAAGATAGGACGCTTGGCTTTTTTTCCTTGAGATACTTGCTGACACCGGTCAGTGTGCCACCGGTTCCGAAAGCGGAGATAAAGATATCGACTCTTCCATCTGTCTGAGAATAGATCTCAGGACCTGTTGTCTTATAGTGAGCCATGGAATTGGCTGGATTTTCAAACTGAAGCGGAATAAAGGAGTTCTTCACTTCCTGGTGAAGTTTTTCAGCTTCTTCGATGCATTTAGCCATTCCGCCTTCTTTGACAAGGCGGCAGTCTGCACCGAAAGCGGCCATCATCTGGACCCTCTCTTTGGAGCAGTTTGCAGGCATGAAAATGACAGCCTTCATTCCTAAAGAGGCGCAGATTGCACTTAATCCGATACCGGTGTTTCCGCTGGTCGGTTCAATGATCAAAGTATCCTGATTGATCTTTCCTTCCTTCAATGCGGAAAGAATCATCTCTTTTGCAATTCTGTCCTTGATGGAACCGGTAGGATTGCATCTTTCAAGCTTTGCGTAGATCGGAGAAGAAAGATGATATGCTTTCTCGATGTTTTTAAGACGGACAAGCGGTGTATTGCCAATCAGATCCAACATTGAATAATCCTTAAAGTCCATGATATATACCTCTTTTCAAGATCGTGAACGATTATAGTTTTTCATCATGCTGTTAACAATATATTTGATAAAACAAAATGCCCCTTTCACAAAGGAAAGAGGCATACATTTACTGTTTGTTCTGCGCTTTTGGATTCTTATGCGGGTTCTTTTTGACATAGTTGCTTGCGATTGCAGTCAGTGCAATCATGACAAGGACAAAGAAGAACAAAACGAATCCGAGTGTCAGAATGAGCTTCACATGTTCAGGATTGTCATCTCTTCCGTTTGTCAGATAGATTGCACCATAAAGGAGAGAAGATATCGAATCTCCGAAAAGAATCGTCAGTACAATCAGATAGATTGCACTGGCCTTTTTTGACATATTGGCGATAGCAAACATAGAACTGATGAGCAATTTCGTGATCATGTTAATAATGGTGTGCCCGAAGGGAATTGAACCCATGGCCACAGGCTTCGGAGGCTTGTGCTCTATCCAGGCTGAGCTACGGGCACAAAGATGGCGCTCCCGAAGGGAATTGAACCCTTGGCCTACCGCTTAGGAGGCGGTCGCTCTAATCCGGGCTGAGCTACGGGAGCAATAAAATAATTATATCATTATTTTTATCTTCTTTTATTAATTTCTTCATTCTTGCTTTATCCTGAGAAAAATTGATTGGACAAAGAAAAACTATTAGAAAAGAATATATAAATTGAGATTATTTTGCATTATCATAGAAAGTAAGCGCTTTATAATAATGTATAAGGAGGGAAAGGCTATGGAACTTTCCAAACATCTGATCGTAAAAACAAATCCTATTTCCGATTCAAAAGCTCAGGTTATCGGCAATGGCTTCCGAATCACTGTTCTGACTGACAGACTCTTCAGAGTCGAAACATCAAAGACCAATACCTTTATCGATGATGCGACACAGGGTGTCTTTTATCGACATTTTGAAGTGCCCTTCTTTTCCGTCAAGGAAGAGAAGAGACTCTTAACGATAACAACAGATAAATGTTCTCTTGTTTTTGATAAATCCGCCAAAAAGGCCAAATACATTCAGTTCAAGAATGGACCTAAGGTCAACTGCAACAACAAAGGTAACCTCAAAGGCACCTATAGAACGCTTGATATGACAAGGGGAGATTTCAATATCCTCAAAGGAAAAATCAAGTTATCCGATGGTGTCGTCTCTAAAAATGGTGTTGCTGTCATTGAAGACAAAGGCCTCATTCTGAATAAAGAAGGACAAGTGGAACCGAGAAAGACAGACAGCATCGATAAATATATCTTCTGCTATGGAAGACATTATCGGGAAGCTGTCAACGCATATTATAAAATCACAGGTTCTGTTCCTTTGATTCCTCGCTTTGCGCTAGGGAACTGGTGGTCAAGATATAAAGCCTATACACAGCAGGAATACATCAATCTGATGACACGATTCATCGATTCTGATATTCCGATCACTGTCGCCACGATCGATATGGATTGGCACTGGGTAAAGGTCAAAGAGAAGTTCAAGAATCAGTATGATCCTACGAATAAAGGGGCCTTCCAACATGCAGGATGGACAGGATATAGCTGGAATACAGATCTATTCCCTGACTATAAAGGCTTTTTGAAATGGCTTCATGAACAAAACTTCCATGTGACTATGAACCTTCATCCGGCCCAAGGAGTAAGAACATTCGAAGTCATGTATGAGCAGATGGCTAAAGAGCTTCATATCGATACCTCAGTATCGAAGAAGAACATTCCCTTTGATATAGCAAGCCCTGAATATATCAACGCCTATTTCAAGGTTCTTCATAAGCCTTATGAGGCGGATGGTGTCGATTTCTGGTGGATTGACTGGCAACAGGGAACCAAATCCAAAATAAAAGGATTGGATCCTCTTTGGTCTTTGAACCATTATCATTATCTCGACAATATCGAAAAACCGGATGGCACAAAAGGAAGACCGTTGATTCTTTCAAGATTCTCCGGTATCGGAAGTCAGCGTTATCCGCTCGGCTTCTCCGGCGATACCTTTGTCACATGGTCCTCTTTGAATTATCAGCCCGATTTTACTGTTACAGCAGCCAATATCGGATACACCTGGTGGAGCCATGATATCGGCGGTCATATGATGGGTGTCAAAGACAATGAGCTTTACACAAGATGGGTACAGTTCGGTGTCTTTAGCCCCATCAACCGTCTCCATTCTTCGAATAATCCGATGTCAGGAAAGGAACCTTGGAATTATGATGGCCAGACGGAAAGAATCGCTACCGATTTCTTAAGACTGAGACATAAACTACTTCCTTATCTTTACACCATGGATTATCTCACTTATAAAGAAGGCATAGCAATCTGCGAACCGATGTATTATACCTACTCTACAATACAGGAAGCATATGAAGTCAAAAACCAATATATGTTCGGAAGTGAACTCCTAGTCTGTCCTATCACAGAGAAAGCAGATAAGAAGACTCATTTGGCTAAGGTTCACGCATGGCTTCCAAAAGGCAGATGGACTGATATCTTTACAGGCTATATTTATCATGGCGAAAGAAGTGTCGACCTTTATCGAGATGCAACCTCAATTCCAGTCTTGGCAAAGGAAGGAGCCATCATTCCTTTTGGCATTTCAAAAGGAAATGATGTCACGAATCCTACTGATCTGGAAATCTGGGCCTATAGAGGAAACGGAGAGTTCTCTATGTACGAGGATAAGGGCGGCAATGACTATGAAAACAGTCATGCGTTCACAAGATTCGTACAGACAGAGGACAAAGAGAATCGCTTTGTCATTGAAGCTGTTGAAGGTGATATCTCAGTCGTTCCTTCTATTAGGAATTACAAGGTCTGCTTTAAGGACATTGTAAAAGGCAATATCACTGTAATAGTAAACGGTTCATCCTATAGCGAATATGATATCCGTCCTAAATATCTGGAAGTGATGATAAGAAATATAAAACCGACTGATAAAGTCGAGATCATTATTGAAGATCCTATTTATTTGTGCAATCGTCCTATCAGAGAATTCGGTTTGGAAATCCTTTCTAAAGTACAAGGGGGATTCGGCGGAAAAGCCCGTAAATATAAATCTATCGGCAAAGCTACAACTGATAGTGAATATGCTGAAAAAGTAAGAAAATCACATTTTTCCAAGTCGGCAAAAGGTGCTGTATTGGAATTGTGGGAAAAGTAACTCAATCTTCTTACATTGAACTTGCAAAGATTTTATCAACACTTAAAAGTCTATGTTGAATTTGAAAGTTGGATTTAAAAACGAATCAATAATCTCCTTTTAAAACCAGTCTTAAAAATCGAATTTCATAGTGAATGATAGATGAAACAAAATCATTTATCATTCACTATTTTGTTTGTTCTTTTTTGAAATGGCCTTTAAGTGAACATATATGTTAGTGGAGGGATATATCATGCAAAAGAAAAAGTTTGCTTTGCTGCTGATGTCGTTGATGTTATCTTCCTGCGCTTCAATTGATACAAAAATAAATAAGAAGTATGCTGCGTTGAGCGAGAGTGAAAACAGAATATGTACGCTGGGTGCATTAGGAACCAGACCGGAATATAAGACTAATTACATGCCGTTAGGCTTCTACGGCAATGCTCCACAAAAAGGAGAGATTGAAATCGGAAATAAGGCCGGTGATCCATACGGAAAAACTTTGCCAGATATGTATTTTTCTGATATCGATGCCAAATCTCCGGTAAGTTTTTATCTAGGAATCTGTTTTAAGAATGATCCCATCAAGTTCTCGGAAAACAAAGAGAATCTGATGCTAGGATTAGAAATGGGAATCGTTGAAAAAGATGGAAGTCTGATTGAAAAGTCAACACGCAAAAAAGCAAGACGGCTATCCGATCTTTTCCATGATCAGGAAAAATATGCGATGGGGACCATGTCAAACGAAGGCTTCAGAACCGTTGAAACAATCTTCCATAAATCTAAATCTATCATCATTTCGTTCAACCTTGAACGTGGGCAGAAGATACGTTACATCCGTTATCTTTATGGCGATATGCCAGAAGAAATCAGCAATGTCGCTTTGGTACTAGCACAGTCAAATGAAGATGATCTTGTTGTTATCCCTTATAAAGGGAACAGCTGTTCCATCAATGACTATTCTGTGAATATCGGCTCGAATCCAGTCTACAATCTAAATTCGCAATACGGAAGTGTTTATTCAATCGATTACCTTACTCATTCTTTCTTGGCAAAAGACAGATATGATGGAACAGAATCTTTTCCGAATATCATTGAAGATCCGGATGATTACTTTACAAAAGGATGTTCTGCACCATTAGGTAGCAAATTCACTGTCCGTTTCGGCTCTGAAGACAGTCAGGCAAATCGCTCCTATATCACCTTCAATTTCACAGTAGTCGATGGAAAAGGACCGAGTATCTCTTACCTTGAAAACTCAGATATCATCTCCAGTTATCACATTGATTTCAATTCTGATGAATTCATCAATAAACATTTTGTTGTTTCTGACAATTATGATGAAGAGGTGACTACTCATCTGTATTTGGAAAACGGAGATGATATACCTGAAAACAAGACTGGTGTGTTTTCCTGCGTAATTGAAGCGATGGATTCTTCCGGAAATATCACAAAAGACAATTTCAGTCTGACATTGTTTGATGATGTTCCTCCTGTCATCTCTTCTACTGTCGATGAAGTGAATCTCACTCCATTCAGCAATTACAACCAAGAAAAGATATTAGGCATGTTTTCTGCTTTAGATGATATCGATGGCAGTACGCCTTTGACTGTCGTAGAGGACACCTATTCAAAAAGCAGAGACAAAGTCGGTGATTATGTCTTTACTGTCTCCTCTGTTGACAGAAGCGGAAACAAGAGCACCAAGAGCATCAACATCCGTGTACAGGATACAGAAGGTCCTGTTTTCTATGCCAAGAAAAGCTTCATCACAGCGAGCAAAGAAAACATTCCAACAATGGAAACAATCATTTCCAGTCTGATCAGACAGGAAGTGATTCCAAATCGCAACTATGTCAAATGGACCATTCTCCAGGGTGAGAATATCGATGAGAATCTTTCATTGGGAATTCATGAATTCTCTCTCCTTCTTGAATCGGATGACAATGAAGCAGAAAGAGTCGAACTCACTTTGAATATCGTCAATGAAAGCGAAATGAAAAAAGATGTTGTTCAAAAATTATCTTTATGGAAGCGAATTCTGCTTTGGTTTGAGAATTTATGGAAAAAGATTGTCAGCTTTTTCTCTAAATAGTTGAAAAAAGAGGCTGTTTGGGTTATGATTTTATGGCTTTGAGGCCGTGGCGGAACTGGTAGACGCGTTAGATTCAGGTTCTAATGGTTATCCGTAGGGGTTCAAGTCCCCTCGGCCTCACCATATTGAAAGCAATAACTTTGATACGCTAAGTATCAGAGTTTTTTCTTTTAGGGATGAAAATGTTCATTTTTCTTATTTTTAATCTGGCGAAATCAGAAAGTTGGAGGATAGAAGTGTATCAAAGTTGTCATTATGACTTGGGTCTCGACAACAAAATAAAACAAATGGTGGGATATGGAAAAAGAAGTGAGAATCAATGTTGATTATGTAGATTGAGCTATCAAATATGTTGTGATAAATGAGCTAGCACATAATGAAATATGAAATTGTCACTTTTGTAAACGATGAAGTTAGACTGGATGTTAATGTATCACCTAGTGAGGATACAGTTTGGCTTTCATTGGCTGATATGTGCTTGCTATTTGGCAGGGATAAATCAGTTATATCTCGACATATTAAAAATGTAATTTTAGAAAATAATTTAGATGTTAATCAAGTTGTTGCAAAAAATGCAACTACTGGAAATGATGGAAAGATATATATTGTTTCATTCTATAATCTAGATGTGATTATTCCTTTAGGATACAAAGTACATTCGCAAAACGGAATTATGTTTAGAAAATGGGCTAATAGTGTTTTGAAAGAGTATTTGTTAAAAGGTTACGTAATCAATGAGAATAGAACATTGATAACGAATGAAAACTATGTAAATTTAATTAACAAAGTTGACTCGATAGATAAGCGATGAGAGTAACAATACCATTCGAGAGAATAGGTGTTAATGAATTTAAAGTATCCAATAAAGTATCCAATAAAGTATCCAATAAAATGAATAAGACACAAGAAAGAATGATCGCATGGTTTAATGCTTGTGGGTTAACCCTAGACTTTTTACACACACAAGTGAGATAAGCACTCTGTATCGGGGTGCTTTTTATTAGTTAACTAACTAAGTGCAACACTTAACTGTAAGATAACATTGTTCGTATTGTTTTTCAATGATTCGGGTATGATTTGATGGCCATGGCCATCAAATCATGACG
>ERZ1106931.653-NODE-653-length-20219-cov-83.316951_pt1 | contig 20219 bp, 15 predicted proteins | sample MGYA00403664_ERZ1106931 | MGnify/ENA primary metagenome ERZ1106931 (study PRJEB35170, sample SAMEA104062435) | human gut metagenome | biome: human gut; feature: human-associated habitat; material: faeces | place: Denmark | collected 2012-06-29 ... | reverse complement strand
TCACTTTTCAATATTGATTCTGCCGACACGGGCCAAAGATCTAACGTATAGAACAGTATTGGCGTTCCGTAAAGTTTTTTGTACTCCATTGCTGCATACATACTTGTAACAGGACTTAACTGATAGCAAAAAACAACATCAAAATCCGATGAAAGCGTATGAACAGCCTTCTTACTATTATAGGCAAAAGTGAAATAATTCATTACAAGCTTTAAAGGATTTTTACTCCTAAGAACCTGTTCTATGTGAATAACATGCACACCTGTTTGTTTGAAGTACTCTTTCTCTTTTATTTCTACACTCTCCTTGTTATCAAAGCCCTCAAAATACACCCCCTTCGGGTAGTTTGGCAAACCGCAAAGTATAGTGATCTCATGCCCACGTTTTACCAATTCTGGCGCAATGTCATTTATCTGAAACTGCTCAGGAAAGTAATATTGACTTACTATTAGGATTTTCATAATATACAAAAAATATGTAAGGAGTCGACTTTGAACTTCCCAACGTGTAAAATCAGTCATTCAGTTTCAGAGGTTCATTTGAACTAACGAGTATTTATTGGGAACAAAAGCTAATTGGTTATTTTCTCTGTAAGCACATGCGAACTTTGGAGACATGGCAATTCCCTTCTTCCTTTTTATTTTATTTATCATGATTTACTGCGATTTAAATCCTAATGAAACAGTGGCTTCATTAGGGATGAATCAATACGGCCTAAAATGACTGCTTACAATTATAAACGGACATCATACAAATAATCATCAAATAAAACCAATATTAATACCTCACCTTCAAATTATCATAAAGAGTGACATATTTCTCAAAACATTTATCTTTGTCAAAAAAGCACCATTACTCTTACTTGACAAAATATTATACAAATTAACCACATCAGACTTGTTCGCTCTTAGCTATTTTACCTGTTTCTTAGTCCTACTGTCGAGTTCTAATCCATGACAATCAAATAACGCACAAAATGGTACATACATTTTTTCCTCATAGGGTGTAACCATAAAAGCAATACTCAACCTGTTCGGATTAGAATGACAATAACCGTGAGCCATATATGTATTCCATCCTTTCGATACAACCACAGATCCCTATCTGCTCTATAAGCCTTTTGGAACTCCACAGTTCTAAGAGCTTATCCGATGCAGAATCTTGCTCAGACCTCTATCCTCCAATTCTGATTAAATAAATAAAATATACAATCAAAATCTACATAGCTATCTGTTAGTTTGAGATTTTTTTCCGCCATAAATGCGAATCATCTCCACTTTAGTCAAAAACTCATGAGGATTATTTATATATTGAAACATTTCTACCAATTTCTCGTCATCCAGACTCCACCATTCTGATTTTAACAAGCATTCAATGGTTTCTTCATCAAAACGATATTTAATAACCTTACCAGGACAACCGGCAACAACTGCATAAGGGGGAATATCCTTAGTAACAACAGATCCTGCTCCGATTACGGCACCTATGCCGACATTAACCCCTTGCATTACAGTTACGCGATTGCCAATCCATACATCATGTCCGATAGTTGATCGCTTAAGAGGCTCTATTTCAAGATTACCCAGATGAGAACCGCTACCACCTCTCACATTATAAAATATAGGAGAAGTAGATACCCAATCCAACGGATGCTTTGCCCCTCCTACTACAAAACCGTTAGCTATGCTGCAAAAAGAACCGATATCGCATGAGTGAACTTCACTATCATAGCCCACATAAGAGTGACGTCCGATTGAAGAATCGTAAAACTCTGTACCCGAATAGATTTTTGCCGTCTTATCTATTTGGCTATTCAGAACGCTTTTGCCTCTAAGAACAATCTTAAAGAATTTTGAATAAAGGTATCCTAGTGTCATATAAGTTTCAGATTATTCTTGATTACATGCATCTGATAATACGGATTCCAGTTCGTGTCAATCTCATCGAAACATCCCTTACGAACTATATCGCGTTTATCAGACTTCAGATGGAACCAACGGCTAATGGCTGCCGTTAAATCAATAGTGTCATCCATTTTGAAGAAATCGCCAGTTAGTCCAGCCTGAATAGCCTCGTACTCCGGCATCTGCCACTCGAAACAGTTATGAGTAATAACAGGACAGCCAAACACAAGAGAATGCATAGCTGTCAGCCCTACATTTCCTGGAGATACACATAGGTCTGCATTGTAGATGAGTTCCGCATTGGTCTTCTCTTCATAACAGGCTCCATAAAACCATACCTGATTCTCCAAACCAAGCTCCCTAACTTTTGCCTTTAGTTTCTCAGCTTCAACACCATCACCTACAAATACGAGATTGTACAGTTCTCCCTTATTGCGAAGACTTGCAAGCGCATCCACTATCATATCCAGTTTCTTTACCTTGGTCAGTCGCCCAATAAAAATAATGGTAGGACAGTCATTCTTGAAATGATTTTTGTAGATATCCAATGTCTGAATACTCTTGCGGAGAGTTTTCTGTGTATCATAATCAAGGGAGTTGTGAATAGCGAAAAGTTTATCCTCAGGTATTCCCTGCTCTATCAAAAGACGCTTTGCACGATCGCCATAAACAAAAGTACCAACAGCATGACGATACAGCCACAGTTTCATTTTGGCATCAATTCCAGTTTCTTTCCCATACCAACCATGAGTCCAAATATATATCCTTTTCTTTGGAAAAAAAGTAAATGCCAACCAGAAGAATAGCCAATCCGTGATTGATCGAACCTCAGCCAACATAAAGAAATTCTGATATTTCTTCTTAAAGAGAAGCTTCAAGACTCCTCGTTTCCAATACATTTTAAGTGGATTACCACATATCTTGTAATACGTAACGTTCTTCAACAACGATGTATCCATTTCCTTGATATCAGACTTGGTTTCACCAAAGTACCAATCGCAATCATATTCAGCATCGATTGCACAAAAAACAGCCTCACGGTAACGAGGAGCTGTATTATAGATTAAACAGAGTTTTTGCATATATGGTGTTATTTTACTATAACATTGATAGTACCACACTTAAGCGACATATCATTAACATAAATCTTCCAATAGATTCTCATCTCACATGCATTGCGTGTATCGATATACAAGCATGATAATTTATTTCATTCTACCTCTTTCCGTTAAGGATGAAGCACTTAAAATTAAGCTTAGCTGCACACATGCTTTGAAAAATCTCATTTTGCAATAGACTTTGTTTCCGACATATTTGTTATAGGTATGATAAGTGTGTTTACATTGGTTATGCATGTCAGTAGTAGATTTCATAATCATTACATCTTGCAAATACTTTGCATAACTCATATAAATATACTCATTGACCTCAATCTGAAACTCAATATTTAGGTCTGATTGGGGATACTACCTTGATCCTCAAATATCAGCTGTAAGGAGGATAGTCTTTGGATTACTCCTCGCTTTTCCACTATTCTTTCAACAGATCCTCCTCGTAATCATAGAACAATCTCTAGATATTGCAAATTCTCCTATTACTCACTATTTCTGTTGCTGCAAACACCAATCCGCTAAGATTGTTGTAACTACTATCTGAGCCATCGTATACCTCTAGGTGTTCTGCACACACATACACTTCATACGTTTTATTCCAAGAACTTCTCCACAATCTCACGAATAGTTCCATTCTGACTATTCCACATCATCTGGTCAGACAGTCCTTGAACATTCTTCTTGTATTCGTTGTAATTAGCAATTACCTGTTTCAAGCCTTCCACAATCTTCTCTACATCTGATCCGTCAGTATCTACACTTATTCCAAAGCCATTAAGTTCTACATACTCCTTCATTGGAGGGTTACTACCAACAACCACAGGATTACCATTGATCACATTCTGAAACATACGGTTAGGTTCACAGAACCAGTTATTAGGCGATGAGTTCTTGTAGAACACAAGAGCTGTAAAGCATTGCTTGATATACTGAGGAGTTTTGAGCTGTTTGACCTGGCCAGTGAAGAAAACACGTTCTTTAAAATCTTTGCCAAATCTCTCCTCAAATACTGCCATTCTATCTGAAAGTATCTTCCCTACAACAACAGCTTTTAGATCTTTTATAGAAAGGACTGCTTCAATAGACTCCACATCAGCTCGATTTGCCCCCATCAACCCCTGAAGATAAACACACTTATCTTCGCCTTTCCATTCAACAAAACGCAGGTAAGTTTCATCATACTCTGTATCAATCTCATTGAACTGCGGATAGTTTCGGAGATAAAACTGGCAGTCCATATGCTTAATGAAACCTTTATCGTGAAGAAACTGCAAGCGAGCATCGTTGGCATGCACCATAACATTGCACTTACGCTCCAAGTATTTGAAAAGCATTCGCATCAAAGGATTTCCCATAAAGACAAGCGGCAGTTCGTGAAGATCCCATGCTATAGGTTTACCGTGAATCATCAATACAAAGACGAATGTTTCAGGATCAGCACACCATACAGCATCAAAAGTTTTCAGATCCTTCTTAACGGTCTTATAGAAGTCCCATGCCTTCTGGACGGTACGAGTACCAGATACATACTTATCACGCGACTTCAAATATGGGATACGATAAGGAACTCCATAAGAGGTGATACCCTCTTCCTCACGATTCTTTGGCTCTACAGCAAATATTTTAAAGTTGATATTTGAGTATGTTTCTTTAATAGACAGTATTTCCTTACGGATACGGTCGTCATAGTCAATACCCGAGGTATAGAGCACCAAGGCAATATTGTAGTGTTTGTTGCTATCCATTGTTTATTACTTTTTCCAATTTGTTCTTCATCCATAACGAGAAATATTTTCCTACTTCCTCGTGTTCAGAAAGGTCCTCTTCCTTTTCATCATGATAAATACCCATTACGTCCAATTCTTGAATAAAATCTTAATACGTTCTTAATAGGTATGTTCGTTCTTGAAGTAAAGCAAGTGCACACGAACATTCTTTTTTGTTCTGATGAATCATCTCAGTTTTTTCTGAACCAATAATTTTCTGTTCATTATCAGAAGTATTTGCTCCTATCACAGCCTTAAGGATTTCAGCATGATCCTCTATATTGGGGTATAATACCGATGTAATACTGACAAGCACCCAAATAAATATCCAAAGCTCCAAACATCAACCCGTAACAAATGACACATGTACCTCCTCTGTTGCTTTATAAAGTGATAAGGCTCTACATCCTTCCTGATAGCTTATTATATATCAGCGTCTTATCTTCCTCTTCGCATATCATTACCTTTGTTATACCAATAATAACGACCCTTGTAATAGAAATCATCGAGGATAAACATCATATTAGTCTTCATCTTCTACAGAATCCGCACATAGCTATGCATAAGCTTATCTGTAAATCCGAAAAATACTACCACCAAAGTGTCAGAGTGTTTTTTGGGGAAGGAATATTTCAACCTTTCTTCACGAGTTTGCTCCTGAAGTTTAATATACATTTTCGTCAGGAGACTTTTCAGTTTTCGTATCATAGCAATAAATCTTTATCATCTCTCAATTCTCGTTACACATTCTGCTTTCTCGTTAAACTCGAATTCGACAACAAGCGTTTTAGAGTGTACCAATACTCCAAAGGATGGGGACAATGTGTCATTCACGATACATAAACGAAAAGTAGACGAAGAGTAGAGACTCATCTTGTATTGCTTCTCACCACTAAAGAGTTTAATCGTTTGGCCATCCAATTTCGCCTCCACGCCTTCTGCGAAATGGAAAGACATGTATGCTTTATGTCCAGCACCATTCTTGACTAATGAGTCTAAAATGTTAACAAATGATGAACCGAGATCTATCTCACGATGATGAGTCATTCTGCCCTCTATCGTAGTGTACTCGCCCTCGCAATGTTCGATATCACAAGATGAAAACAGCATCGGCTTGGCATCGGAGTTATACTTCATCATAAAGGCAAAATTACCCAAGAGATTCGGTTCCTCGTCATCTACAATAATGGTGTTATGTTTCTTCGCTGTACGGAAGCTCTTCCAGGTATCAATATCAGATGTATAACAGTAAGCTCCTGCATCGGAAATAATTGGTGTCTCTCCATCAGCAAAGACAAACGAAAGTAGATCGTTATGAAGATGTGTACTCAAATAATTTCCCGTTATGTGATCATAACGCCAACGATGAAAACAGCTTATAAACACATACAACCTATCCTTCTTGAGAATGGCAAGGTTGGCCTCTGCATGCACACAACTCTTATCACTTTCGTAAGCAGGAGCAAGCCACTGACATCCGATTGAAGCCACACGACTATCCAAATTATCTGCTTTAACAAGATAGGCGTGTTTCATAAATGGTATGGGCACCAATGGAAGAAGTCGGCCATCATCATTATCTGATACCATAGGTGAGCAGCCATTAGCCATTGTATATTGGTTTATGTATCCGAGCATTCGAGAGAGTCGGTCAGTGATCACCTCCGGCAGATGATGCCCAGTACGCTTAAGCATATAATAAGGATAAAGCACCAATTCTGTCATCAGTCGATGATAAGAAACACTTCTTTCGTAATTGACGCCAGATGGGAATACTTGCAGTTTCACCTCTTTACAATATTCTTTGATTGCGTACTTGAGAGTACGACGACCATCTCGTGTAGTTGAGAATAATTGTCCTAAAAATAGCATTCCTACGATATCAGAGAAATAATGGTTATTACTATATGGAATACACTTTTCAAGATTGCGGTTTACAAAAAAGAGATGCTGATAAAGCGAACGATAGACCTCCTTAGCAAATCTATCTGTGAAGGCTTCTGAATCGCCTATTAGAGCAAGCGAATACATCCAGTTGACCGCACGGATAGACACCTCCATCGCACACGTCCAGTTTACGGAATACATCAACGGATTATACTTTATCCAATTCTGAATCTGGCTGATAACTTGCTCCACATAGGACTCATCACCCGTCAAGCAATATGCCTCTGCCATCCAAAGAAGATGATGGCAACGGGATATCTCCCAAGGAATCTTTATGTCCGAACCCTTCGGAGTCAGAGAGCGAATCTTAAAGTAATATACCCCGACTGGCCACGTGTAGCCAGTCTTAATCTCACGACTCCAATTGATAGGTTCCATCTTTACAGGACCTGATCCCAAGACTTTAAAAATATGCTGTTTAGCCTCATCTGCATGAAGAAGAATAGACTTCTTCTCCTCTTCACTTGCACTACGAATAGTATCAGAAAGACAAGTACCAAGTATCCGTTCAAGACGTGTAACTAGTTCAACTTTACAGGATATAGAGTCTAATCCTCTTACGGACATCTTCTCTACTGGGAGGTTCTCACTAAACTTAGCCACCAACCTAGATATGCGATTCTTAACCTTAGGAAAAAAATATTTTATCTTATCGTTCATTTACACAAATTTCCCAATTAAAATCGACAAATAATATCTCTAAAACGCTCACGAACCACGTGAACATCGTGATGAGTTGCCAATTCAAGAGAGTTTTCTACTAGATGATTGTACACATTCCTATCTTGAAGCTTCGCAACAGCTTCTCTCAATTGGTTCGCCTCATCGTTCGTGCACATGATTGCACAATCCTTATCACTGAGGTACTTAGCCAATGCTATCTCTTCAGGGCAATACAATATAATAGGTTTTCCCGAAGCGAGATACTCTGAAAGTTTAGTAGGCATCGACAAACGAACATATGTGCGGGACTGTTTGGAAAATCCTAACGGTAAGAAAAGAGAAGAGTAACTCTTCATTACGCTCGGAATATCCTCATGTGAAATTGGCGGAAAAACATGTACGTCTTTCTTACCTTCGAAAAGATAAGCTTTACTGTTATAGTCCGGAGAGTATATATCATAGACAAATAAACCACCTTTTGCGTTCAGTTCCTCTACGACCTTACTCATATCAAGAAGACAAGAGGTTGTATCAGCATTAATCTTACCTACATATAGGATAGAAATCTTATCCTCTGCATACTTCGGCTGTACCTTCAGAGCCTGCCACTTTGTAATATCCACTGGATTATGGAAAGGATAGTATGTCTTACCATACATTTTCCTATACTCGTGTGTCATATATTGACAGATGGAGAGAAGCCCACTGGCTCTATCCATGATGTGACGGAAATCCTTATCATACTTGTGCCTCCAGAGTGATGCGAAGTAGCGTGTGTTGATCTTGGTATTCACCCAATCATCTACAATATAGAGTACAAGCTTTGCCTTAGGTAGTTTATCCATCAGGTTTTCACATCGCTTCATGGCAAAATCACTACCCAAGGCACAAAAGACTATATCTGGATTAAAAGAAATTGCTTCTGCTAGTTGATCAGTTGTAATTGATGTATTAGCTCTCAACTCCTGCACTCCCGTCTTGTGATACTGTTTTCGGAGGAAGTCAATACATTTATCCCTAATTGTCAGTTTTCTCTTTGCTCTAGCTTCGTCTGATAAAGACTTTGTGCTTCCGATGTACTTGGCACAAGGACGAATCGCATCACATAGTTCAGGCTCAATACCTTCAGCCCAAACTACTATATTTTCTTTAGGCCAGTCCGCAAAGAGATTGGTAAGGGTAATACCCATACCTGTATAGTTATTGAAAGAATGCCCGAACAAGAGGATATGAGGATAGTTGTTCATAAGGAGGAGGATTTTGATTCTTGAAAATAATTCAATGAGAAACCAATACAGAAATTATTAACAAACACAAATACAGGATTCGTAATCATACAATTCATCATTGATAACAGCAACAAATTAAATATTGTAAACAGCAGATATATATTCTGTTTATTGGCTCTAAACATGTTGATGCCATGTGCCAGTAAATTGATAAGAAATAGTAAATAAACAATTAAAGATATCAATCCATAGTCATATAGAATTTCCAGCAAATCGTTATGTGTTGGCCTTCCATACAAGTCCCTTTCAATAGCCTTATATCCATGACCGAACAATTGTTCCAACAAAGTTGAAGATAGAAAAGCAGTATAGGCTCTTTGATACATATCTATCCTTTCTCTATTACTTTCATTATCTTCAGGATCTTCAAAGCGTCCGATAATCAAATCCGCTTGTGTGGCAAAATCTGGATAGTTCGTATATGAGTAGTAACCAACCCCCAAAAGAACGATGGTTATACCCATGAATCTAAAGAGACTCTTTATAGTTATACTCAACATGTTTGATAAGAATAGAAATAGAAAAACCAGTCCTACACATAAAAAAGCTGTACGTTTTGCAGAAATAATACTCCAATACGTAACAAAAATAAGTAATATGCCTTTTAAGTACTTCCCTTTAATAGCCAATATCAATGGTAAAAAAATAGACACAGCCAAAATTGCATCACGACCAAAATCTGTACCAACAATAAGCATAGGCATCGACTGCATCATAGCTGTAACAGAAAACATTGGGAGCAAAAGCAGAATATTGTACAACAGCATCTTGTCCGCATTCTTTATTTGAACACATATTATTCCGCCCAAGACGAATGCAAGGGGAACAAAACTAACTGAACAAAAGGCCCTAACTATTATTTCAAAGTCCGAATCTAAATTGAGCAGAACTGCAGGTAGAACTGAAATTGCGAATAATACAGATATTTTATATTCTCCGATCCTTGATAATAGCCCAATGTTTTTCAAAAACACAAATAAGGCTGTCATCAATAAGATTACAAGCGTTATCAGATTACCAGCAAACGGATGCACACCTAGTTTGCTAGCTACTATATTGTATATTTGAACGGTTAAAGGTAGTACTATCAATAAGATCTCTAACAACACCCCTTTTTTCGATTTTAGACATTCCATACGCCAGTTGCGGAATTATTCAATATTTTTTTTATCTGTATACGGCAAAACAGGGCTTGTGTTAGATATACTATAGTTAGTACTAACAATATGCCACATACTCCAAACCGTAATGATAAATAATTCATAGCAGGTATTGCCAATATAGAAAACAGAACATAAAGGAGCAATTGTAACGAAACTTTTCCAATGCCATTTATAATATAGGTATGCATGCCTGATAATATTTGCGAAAGGATGTATAATGCAACCATCAAATTAAGTTGAAATGGGATAGACACTTCATTACCAATCCAGATTTTGAAGAATACAGGTGCAATCAACAGCATTACCCCCAATATAGGTATTGACAAGACCATAATATGGGTCAAGTTTGAAAAGGCCCGATTCATCCAATCATGATTATTTCTAGCATAAGCATCACTAAATGCAGACCAATATGGTGTTAAAATAATGACGCTTACCATATACAAAATCTGAAAATACTTGTATGAAAGATTATATTGAGTCACAGCAACTTGGCCACAATTTCTAGATATAATGATATTAACACACTGGAAAATTAACAATAAAGACAATTGAATAATAAAAAATTTGCCCCCCAAAGAAAGGAGTGTTTTTGAAAGCGAAAATCTTACATTCTTGATTCTAGGACGGATATCATGAAATAATGATTTTTGGGGAGCATACATAAAAGCAGAAAACAAGATTGTAACAAGACATGGAACTCCTGAATAAACAAAAACAAGATAGTATAAATCCGGCTCAGCAATTTTTGTTAGTATGTAAATCAAGGCTAAAGAACACAATTGTTCTAATACCCCTAAGAGTGATGTCATTGATGTACGCTGATCTCCTAATAATAATGACTTCAAAACACCTAGAACCATATTTAAGCACAAGAAACCAAGCAACGTAATCATTATTTTCTGAAGACTTGTATTGCAAATCTGTGAGACCCCCAAAAAAGAATTCCAATTTATAAATTGATTAGCAACTAAAAAAGCAATAAATACTATAACAAAAATTATGGCAATTAATACATATGTAGTGCTAACTAACTCAGACATCAACAGGTGATCACCCCTAGCCTTTGCTTCTGTGTATTTATTCCTAAGGCCATGACCTAAACCCAAATCAAAATAACCTACCCAACCAACTATAGAACTAATAGTCAACCATATTCCATATTGTTCAGCATTAACAAAGCCAATAGTAAATGGGACAATCAAGAGCGACAGAACAATAGAAAGTCCTTTGTATATGAAAGACTGAAGAACATTAACCTTTATGTTTTTCGTCCTTTCATCTCCTTTCTCGAAGTATGATTTAATTCTATTTATCATTATATGCAAAAGTATTTGAAGTGTGGGTAGTATTGAACCATAAGCCCAAATCCCACCCATATACGTAACTACCCATTAATTACATTTCATGCCATTAGTAACAAAAACACTTTTGATTTCCATGTTTTGCCATATTCTCATGTACCTTCTTACATTTCTCCATTTCATCAACAAAGTCATAGTCGTACAATGAAAACGTTTGAAACAAGATTTCTTCTCGTTTTTGTTAGTCAAGGAGAAATCTATTTTATTGCACAATAGCTGAAGATAGAAGAACTATACCAGTGGAAAATATCACATTTATCGAATACACATGCAACAGTCCTAGTGTTTTGTTCGTGAATGCATTATACTTAGCTATGTTCGCAATTTACATAGAAATAAAATGTATATAAACTTTCGCTCTCAATACTATACTACATCAAAATGTATCCAATTCATAAGTCCTTCACGCTTGATATGATACCTCTTCGTTTACAGGATAGTTATCCATAACCATCTCTTCACTAGCTATCACAACTATTCATCCTGATAAATCTTGAATACTCATTCTGATGTTTGAGATAACAAGAGAATTCTTATTCCAACATAATTCTTAAAAATTAAATATAGTACACTCCCTTCAATGGGCAGATATTGCAGCAATCAAGGATAAGCTTACCCTGTAGCTTGTTCCAATTCTGTTTGATGTGGTCGTGCTTAACAAGAATGACTACCATATCTATGTCATTGAGAAACTCATTAAAGTTGTCGTACTGATTCTCAGCAATCTTATGCTCCTCAAGAAACGGATCATAGCAACAGAGTGGACGTGCTAGATGACGTTCCTGGGCCTCAAGCATCTGGAGGGCTGGTGATTCACGATAGTCGTCAACATTCTCCTTGTATGTGAGACCATAGAGACCTACCTTACGATTATCAGTGATACCGTTCTCCTTCATGATCTCATAGATACGGTTTAAGACGAAAGTAGGCTGTGAATCATTCGTCTTCATAGACTCATCGATAACCTTTGCAAGCTGAGGATAGTCCCCTACGAGGAACCAAGGATCAACGGAGATACAATGTCCACCTACACCAGGACCTGGCTGAAGGATATTTACACGAGGGTGCATATTGCAGATGCGAATGATTTCGTAGACGTCCATATTGTCGTGACGGCATATACGTGCAAGTTCGTTAGCGAAGGCTATGTTGACAGCACGGAAGGTATTCTCAACGACTTTGGTCATCTCTGCAGTACGGATATCAGTAATAACGATATCCCCCTGACAGAAGTTTGCATAATACTCCTTAACCTTCTCACCAATCTCGCGAGAGTCTGCACCAACAGTGCGATTGTTGTGGAGAAGTTCGTAAACCATATTGCCCGGAATAATACGTTCAGGAGCGTGTACGAGATTAATATCCTCACCTATTTTGAGCCCGTTTTCCTCAATAACTGGGCGTACATAGCGGTCAATGGTACCAGGGCTAACAGTTGACTCAATAACTACGGTTGCACCCTTTGGGCAAACCTTCATTACTTCCTTAATGGCTGCCACTACATAACAAGCGTCAACTTTCTTTGAGAACTTGTCATATGGGGTAGGAACAGACACAATATACATATCTGTCTTTTGGTACTCTGTGGTGAATTTGATACCAGCCTTAAGGGCGCTCTCAAAAAGTTCGTCGAGTCCATCCTCTTTGAAAGTTGTGTGACCTGCATTGAGAGTATCAACAAGCTGCTTATTATAGTCAGTACCGATGACTTCAACTCCATGAGAGGCCATCATTAGGGCTGTCGGAAGACCGATATAACCCAATCCAATTACGTTAATCATAATGTTTCTATTTGTTGTTCTTTGTTATTTTACATCATATCGATCTATCTCTTTACCTGCAAGAACGTCTGCAATGCGACGACATGCCTGTCCGTCACCATAAGGATTTACAGCCTTACTCATCTTCTCGTAAGCAGATACATTTTCTATAAGCGTGCTGACCTCATTCATAATCTTGTCATAATCAGTACCAACAAGATGAACAGTGCCAGATGCGAGTGCTTCAGGACGCTCAGTAGTGTCACGCATTACAAGAACTGGTTTACCAAGACCTGGAGCCTCTTCCTGAATCCCCCCCGAGTCAGTGAGAATAATAGTAGCCTTGCTCATGAGGTGAACAAACTCAAGGTACTGAAGCGGTTCAATAAAGAAGAAATTAGAACGGGTAAGTTTTTTTCCAAATATCTCATGAATAGGCTTACGCACGTTTGGATTGAGGTGCATTGGATAAACAAAGTCAACCTCTGGATACTTTTCTGAAAGATCCTTCATTGCAGTCACCATACGTATGAAACCATCACCAAAATTCTCGCGACGATGTCCAGTGATGAGGACAAGCTTCTTACCTTCAACAAGACGAGTAACATTATAACCAGCTTGTGCAAGTACGTTGTCCTGTTCCTTAATAAGTGCTTCATCAGTTTTGAGCTTATCTACCACCATGTGAAGGGCATCGATAACAGTATTGCCAGTTACATAAATACTACCATAAGCCTTCTCTTCAAGGAGGTTCTTCTCAGAAAGAGGGGTTGGCGAAAAGTTATAAGTAGCGATGCGACTGGTAATCTGACGGTTCATCTCCTCTGGCCAAGGGCTGTATACGTCATGGGTACGAAGACCTGCCTCTACGTGACCTACAGGAATCTGTGCATAGAATGCAGCTAGAGCACCTGCAGTTGAGGTGGTGGTATCACCATGTACGAGTACCACATCAGGATGACATTCCTTGAAAATATCACGAAGCCCAGTGAGAACACGTGCGGTCACATCGGTCAAATCCTGACCTTGCCTCATGATGTTGAGGTCGAAGTCTGGAATGACTTCAAAGATTTTGAGTACCTGATCAAGCATTTCACGATGCTGACCAGTTACACACACTATGGTCTTGAAAACTTTTGGATGTTTTTGGAATTCCTTAACCAATGGACACATCTTGATGGCTTCGGGACGAGTACCGAAGACTAACATTACAGTTTTCATATAACCTTTTATTTCGTAATATTAATAACACCATTGAGTTCATTTTGAATATACTCAAGGCTAGCGATTTTCTCTTTGGTTTCCTCTAGATTGAGACGGTGAGTGTTGTCAGAATTGAACTCAGTAAGTTCACAACGCTTTTGGTCGCCCTCTGTAAAAAACTTGTCATAGTTAAGAGAACGGTTGTCAGCCGGTACTCGATAGAAGTCCCCCATATCCTCAGCCTTAGCACATTCCTCATTAGTGAGAAGTGTCTCATACATCTTCTCGCCATGACGGATACCAATAACCTTAATCTCTTCCTTCTTGCCACCAAAAAGTTCACAAACAGCCTCTGCTTGTATTTGAATAGTACAAGCAGGTGCCTTTTGAACAAGAATATCACCATTCTGCCCATGCTCGAATGCAAAAAGAACTAGATCAACAGCTTCCTCAAGAGACATAATGAAACGAGTCATATTAGGTTCGGTGAGAGTGATGGGGTTACCATTGCGGATCTGATCAATCCACAAAGGAATTACAGAACCGCGTGAACACATCACATTGCCATAACGAGTGCAACAGATCTTGGTGTCTCCAGAGTAGCGCGACTTTGCTACGGCAATCTTTTCCTCAATAGCCTTGGTGATACCCATAGCATTGATAGGATATGCCGCCTTGTCGGTAGAGAGGCAGATAACAGCCTTCACATCAGCTTCAATAGCAGCAGTGAGGACGTTGTCGGTACCAATGACGTTGGTCTTAACAGCCTCCATTGGGAAGAACTCACAAGAAGGTACCTGCTTGAGGGCTGCTGCATGGAAGATGTAATCTACACCAGGCATAGCATTCTTGCACGACTGGAGATTACGTACATCACCAATGAAGAACTTAATCTTGTGGGCGAACTCGGGATATTTTGCCTGATACTCGTGGCGCATATCATCCTGCTTTTTCTCATCACGAGAGAAAATGCGAATTTCAGCGATGTCGGTGTGAAGAAAACGATTGAGAACTGCGTTGCCAAATGAACCGGTACCACCGGTAATCATAAGGGTTTTACCTGCAAAAATTGACATATTAATATGATGTTTATTGTTTATCATTCTTTTACTACTTTATCAAAGAAAGTATCAGGTCTCTCTGGATTAAAAATCTCATTGCAATACATCACTGTAACGAGATCCTGGGTATCGGAGAGGTTGATGATGTTGTGGGTGTAGCCAGGGAGCATAATGACACTCTGAATCTTCTCTCCACTCACCTCGTATTCAAGAATCTCTGCATTTAAATTGCCCTCGTTACGGAGCTGGATGAGTCCGTGTCCACTAACTACGATGAACTGCTCCCATTTAGTATGGTGCCAATGCTCTCCCTTTGTAATTCCTGGTTTTGAAATATTAATGCTGACCTGACCACAGTTAAGGGTGTGTACAAGTTCCGTAAATGAGCCACGATTATCGACATTCATTTTTAAATCGAAGATTGCCTTGTCTTTAGGAAGATAGCTGAGATAGGTGCTGTAGAGACACTTTGCAAATGAGTCTGCAGGAATCTCTGGAATCATCAAGGTCTTGGGCATATCACGGAACTGGTAGAGAAGATCAACGATCTCTCCAAGCTTGACATGATGTGTGATAGGAGATGCACAATAACGACCTTCAGGTATAAGAACTGTATCTACACCGTCAAACTCGCAATGATGTTCTTCACCCTTTAATGCGCAGATCATTTCCTCTACTAAATCGTCAATATAGAGAAGCTCCATATCTACAGTTGGGTCATTGACGGTGATAGGAAGGTCATTAGCAATATTGTTGCAAAAGGTAGCAACGGCTGAGTTGTAATTCGGTCGACACCATTTGCCATAGAGATTAGGGAAACGATAAACGAGTACTTTGGCTCCTGTCTCCTCGCCATACTGGAACATGAGTTCTTCGCCAGCCTTCTTGCTCTTGCCATATTCACTTGTGCCGAAACGACCAGCGAGCGTGGCTTGGATAGAACTACTAATCATCACAGGACAGTTGTTCTTATACTTCTTGAGGGTGTTCAACAGGATTGTGGCGAAGCCAAAATTGCCTTCCATGAACTCCTTGGGATCCTGAGGACGATTGACACCTACAAGGTTGAAGACAAAGTCGCACTCCTTGCACCATTGGTCGAGCTGCATAGGAGTGGAATCAAGGTCGTATTCGAAGACTTCATCAATGACCAAGTCTCCATAAAACTTTACCTTGCCGGTCTTGATATTATTGAGTTGAGCACAAAGGTTTTTGCCAACGAACCCCTTTGCGCCTGTTACTAATACTTTCATTGTACTGTTAGCTTTAGAATTTTCTCCAAACCATCTTGTTGACTACTCCAACATATGATTGGATAATCTTGACAACTTTGGTTGAAACATTTTCATCTGTATAGTTAGGAACTGGTGTACCATAGTCATCATTCTTGACGAGTTCTACTGCAGTATCGACCGACTGGAGAAGACCTTTGATGTCGATACCAGAGAGAATAAAGCCTGCTTTATCAAGTGACTCTGGACGTTCGGTAGAGGTACGGATGCAGACTGCTGGGAACGGATGGCCAACGCTAGTAAAGAAGCTACTCTCCTCTGGAAGTGTACCTGAGTCTGAAACTACAGCAAAGGCGTTCATCTGGAGGCAGTTGTAGTCATGGAAGCCAAGAGGCTGCTGTACCTGTACACGTGGGTCAAGCTGGAAGCCCGAAGCTGCAAGGCGATTGCGTGAACGTGGGTGGCAACTGTAGAGGATAGGCATATCATATTTCTCTGCCATAGTATTAATAGCGTTGAAGAGCGAGAGAAAGTTCTTCTCGGTGTCGATATTCTCTTCACGGTGAGCAGAGAGGAGAATGTATTTGCCCTTTTCCAATCCAAGACGCTTGTGAACATCAGATGCTTCAATCTCGGCAAGGTTCTGATGTAGTACCTCTGCCATCGGTGAGCCTGTAACATAAGTGCGCTCTCGAGGGAGTCCGCACTCTGCAAGGTATCTTCTTGCATGCTCTGAATAGGCGAGGTTGACATCTGAAATGATGTCTACGATTCTTCTGTTGGTCTCTTCGGGGAGACATTCGTCCTTGCAACGGTTACCTGCTTCCATGTGAAAGATGGGAATGTGAAGACGTTTTGCTCCAATAACGCTCAAGCAAGAGTTGGTATCACCAAGAACAAGAACAGCATCTGGCTTGGTGGCTACCATAAGCTTATAGCTTGCGTTGATGATGTTGCCACAGGTTGCGCCTAAGTCATCACCTACTACATCCATATAAACCTCTGGTTCCTTGAGCTTTAGGTCTTTGAAAAATACACCATTGAGGTTGTAGTCATAGTTCTGTCCTGTATGGGCAAGGATAACGTCAAAGTACTGACGAGTTTTGTTAATGACGGCTGCAAGGCGGATAATCTCAGGACGAGTACCCACGATAATGAGTAACTTCAATTTTCCATTATTCTGGAAACTGACATTTGAATAGTCTGTACGGAGTTCCATTATTATATCAATTTAATATGTTCATCCTATCAGCAAATACTTAGTCGCGACGGAAAATATCACGTGTGTAAAGCTTCTCTTCTACATCTGCTAAACAATCATCAAAACGATTAGCGATGATTGCGTTTGACAAAACTTTGAACTTAGTAAGATCATTTACAACCAATGAACCGAAGAATGTTTCTCCATCAGCAAGAGTTGGCTCGAAAATTACAACATTTGCACCCTTTGCCTTGATACGCTTCATGATGCCCTGAATAGCGCTCTGGCGGAAATTATCGGAATTACTCTTCATTGTGAGTCGATAAACACCAATGGTAATAGACTTTTTCCCTGCCTCAAATTCATTGTCTGTGCTATATGCATACCAACCAGCTTTGCGAAGAACTGCATCTGCAATGTAATCCTTTCGAGTACGATTTGATTCAACGATAGCTGTCATCATATTTTGGGGCACGCTCTCGTAATTGGCAAGAAGCTGCTTAGTGTCCTTTGGCAAACAGTAGCCACCGTAACCAAATGAAGGGTTATTATAGTGTGTGCCAATACGAGGATCCAAACCAACACCCTGTATTATAGACTGAGAATCTAGCCCCTTCATCTCCGCATAAGTATCAAGTTCATTAAAATAGCTGACACGTAAAGCAAGATAGGTATTAGCAAACAGTTTAACAGCTTCCGCCTCCTTGATACCCATAAAAAGTGTAGGAATATCTTTCTTGATTGCACCTTCCTGAAGCAATGCGGCAAAAGAATGTGCAGCCTTCTCTAGGGCAGGAATATCCGCAATGGCCTTAATAGCTGCGTTTTCCTCGTCAAACTGCTCGCTATCAATCAACTTTGGATAACCGACAATGATACGACTTGGATACAAGTTATCATAAAGGGCCATACTCTCACGAAGAAACTCAGGAGAAAAAAGCAAGTTAAGCTTCTTAACTCCCTTTCGGGCATACTTCAAATAAAGTCCACGGCAATATCCAACAGGAATAGTAGACTTGATTACCATTACAGCATCAGGATTGACACTTAAAACCAGGTCAATGACATCCTCTATATGATGGGTATCAAAATAGTTCTTCACAGGATCATAGTTAGTAGGAGCCGCTATAACCACAAAATCAGCGTCACTGTATGCCTTAGCACCGTCAAGTGTAGCAGTTAGATTCAATGCCTTTTCGGATAAATACTTTTCTATATACTCATCCTGAATAGGTGATTGTTTACGATTAAGCATATCTACTTTCTCGGGAATCACATCGACTGCCGTCACCTGATGATGTTGCGACAAAAGCGTTGCTATGCTAAGACCAACATAGCCGGTACCTGCAACAGCAATCTTAAAATCTTTTGTATCCATTGTTGATTTATGTTAGTGTTCAGAATCATTCTAGTTATCTATCCAAGACCTCAAATCTCGGTGAGTTCTTGGATTTAAACTCAGGTACCACTCTCTTCATTAGTTTCACTGTATCCATGATCTTTACCGTACGGGATAACTTCTCGAACTCTCCATAGGTATCAAGGATATCAGTGTATTCATAATGACGTACCTTCGCTATCATAATTTTCTTATTCTCAGTAGGGATTGTGTTCTCTTTATCGCTCAAGACTTCTTCATAAAGCTTCTCACCGGGACGCAATCCCGTAAACTTGATCTCAATATCTTCACCCGGACGATAACCGGCCAGTTCGATCATACGGGTAGCCAAGTCAACAATCTTCACAGCCTTTCCCATCTCAAAGACAAAAATCTCATTGCCTTCACCCATCGTAGCAGCTTCCATTACCAGGCGACAAGCTTCGGGAATAGTCATAAAGAAACGAATGATATCAGGATGAGTCACTGTAACAGGACCACCATTCTCAATCTGTTCTTTAAAACGGGGAATGACAGAACCGTTACTACCCAAGACGTTACCAAAGCGAGTAGTAATAAATTTGGTATGACCTTTTACTTTTCCCTCACGGATGGCACAGCCCAAGCTCTGTACATAGATTTCGGCTAATCGTTTGGAGCATCCCATGACATTGGTCGGATTCACCGCCTTATCGGTAGAAACCATAATCATTTTCTCAGCTCCGTATTCAACTGCCATATCGGCAACCTGGCGAGAGCCGACAACGTTGACTAATACAGCTTCACAGGGATTTTCCTCCATTAATGGAACATGCTTATAGGCAGCGGCATGAAAGATGATCTGAGGCTGATAAGTTTCGAATACCATACGGAGACGTTCTTTCACGCGGACATCTCCAATGACAGGAACAAAATCAAGACCGGGATAATTCTTCTCAAATTCCAGACGGACATTATGCAAAGGTGACTCGGCGGAATCAAACATGATCAGCTTCTTGATGTTCATCTGAGCCAGCTGCCGGCAAAGCTCGCTGCCAATACTACCGGCAGCTCCTGTCACCAACACAACCTTGCCACAGAACTCGGTCATCACCTCCTCCATATTGATATGAATTTCTGAACGACCCAGCAAGTCTTCAATCTTGATAGGGCGTACCCATTGGTGGAAACTGCCGT
>ERZ1106931.635-NODE-635-length-20610-cov-3.206714_pt1 | contig 20610 bp, 29 predicted proteins | sample MGYA00403664_ERZ1106931 | MGnify/ENA primary metagenome ERZ1106931 (study PRJEB35170, sample SAMEA104062435) | human gut metagenome | biome: human gut; feature: human-associated habitat; material: faeces | place: Denmark | collected 2012-06-29 ... | reverse complement strand
ACAGAATCAGTATTGCCTACATTTCTGCCCGTTCCTCTGAGCGGGCTTTTTTTCGTCTGATTAAGGCACTTCAACTAACCAAAAACATTTAAGGGCTGCGCTAATACGTGGCCTTTTTCATTTCTGGCTCACGGATGACTCCTTTTAAGGCTTGTCGCTAAATCAGCCCGATGGGCCTGCCCCCTTTATTCACACAGCACCCCGTTAACCCGGAGGTGAAACTATGGCAAAGCATATGCAAGACAAAGAGAGCATGGCCGGAATCACCTGGCTGGCTCTGCTTATCATTGCTGGTTGGGGCGGCCTTGTCCGATTCCTGATGGATGTGAAGCAGGGCAAAGCAAAATGGAGCTGGATAAATGCTTTTGCGCAAATTGTGGTTTCGGCTTTTACCGGGGTCATTGGTGGGCTCATCAGCATTGAAGGTGGGCTGAGTATTTACATGATACTGGCCACTGCCGGTATCAGTGGTGCTATGGGTTCCGTAGCGCTCACGTATTTCTGGGAACGAATCACCGGAGTGAAAGCACAATGACAGCAGACCAGATTATCGAGGGGATCCTCGGCAAGGAGGGTGGTTATGTCGATCATCCGTCGGATAAAGGCGGGCCGACCCGCTGGGGCATCACGCAGACCACCGCCCGTGCACATGGCTACACCGGTGATATGCGGAACCTGCCCAGGGAAACAGCAAAGCAAATCCTGCTGAGCGATTACTGGACCGGCCCCCGGTTTGACCAGGTGGCAGCTCTATCTACGTTACTGGCAGATGAGCTTTGCGACACTGGCGTGAACATGGGGCCATCTGTAGCCAGTAAGTTTTTCCAGCGCTGGCTGACCGCAATGAATATGCGCGGAAAGCTGTATCCCGATCTGATTCCGGATGGCGCCATTGGTCCCCGAACCATCACCGCGCTTAAGGGATACCTTTCCGCCCGCGGGAAAGAGGGTGAACAGGTTCTGTTGCGTGCGCTGAACTGCAGCCAGGGTGCCAGATACCTCGAACTGGCGGAGGGCCGCGAAGCCAACGAGGATTTTCTCTACGGCTGGGTTAAGGAGCGTGTCCTGTGAAGATGATCATTTTCGCTTTGCTTGTGCTGGTGGCTGTGCTCGTTCTGTTACTTCTGCGCAAATATACCCGGCTGGAGTTCGTAGGGCATGCCAGCTTGCTGCTGAAAACGTGGTCTGTAAAGCTGGGAGCTATCGGCGCGCTGGTTGGTGTATGGGCGCAGTCGTTCCCGGATGCTGCGCTGCACGCCTGGGCGGTGCTGCCGCCGGATATCAAAAACATCCTGCCGCCAAATATCGTTGCGTTGATTAGCCCTGCGCTGGTGGTGCTGGCCGTACTATCGCAATACGTACGCCAGCCAGCATTGAAAGAAAAGGCCGACGAACTGAAGGAGCAGCAATGAGCTTTGAAATTATCGCGGGACTGGTGGTCGTCATCCTGGGTGCTATTGCTGGCGCGTTCGGCATTGGTCATGCTCGCGGGGCCAGTAAGGCTAAAGCCAAAGCTGATCAGCAACGTACCGAAGAGAACGCCGCTGCTACTGTCGCCGCGGCAGAACGCCGTGCTGAAGTCACGAAAGGGGCCAGCGATGTACAGGAAGACGTTAAGCGTATGGGCGATGACGATGTTGATCGGGAGTTGCGCGAAAAGTTTACCCGCCCCGGTAGTCGTTGACACGGCCTGCAGCTGGGTGCGGATCATCTACCTGACTGACCACGATATCGATGTGTTGGATAAGCAGACCAAGCGTGACATCCTGGCGCACAACAAAGCAGTGCAGGCCAATTGCTCGCAGCTCACAGAGAAGGGTTCCAGGTAATTCAGCTACAAACGCAGAATACTTTAGGTATTGAAATTTACATGGCCACATGAACAAAAAATCAGAATACGAGACAACAGAGCGCTGAAAAATGAAAAGTTGGTATCTAAGTCAGGTGCATTAAGGCACTATGGATTTTCAATTCCTTCTATCTAAGAAGCTGCCCATGACAAGAAATTCACTCCCTCAACTTCCGCATGGTTATCGATACGGTGACGAGCACTCTATTCACCCTCATTGTGATGGGGATTATTTAGCTCCGCAGGGATGTGTTATCAAGTCCATTAACCTTGTAGATGGGGTGGTTATTTATGTGCCCATCCAACGCTACATCAAGCATCTAGATCTTTGGGTTAATGCCGAAGAAACTGTCGAGTAAATTGTTAGTTACCGGCCTCGTTCGGGAGAGCTGAGAATTGCCATCAAAAGACCAGCAGAGATGCCTGGTGCTCTGGTTGAATGTTCCGGCAAGTTGAAAATGATTGGTTCAATGAGCTCTTTCGATATTTAAATGCTTTCGATAACTTAAATGAAGCTATCATCACGTTATCACTGCCAGCCAACACCAAAACGGCAGTGGTCAGTTAAAAAGCAGAAAAGCCTCTCTCTGTTGGCTCCTGAGAGATTCTTTATACGCTGGTTGGTAGTGACCAAAGGCCGCATAATTTTGCGGCCTTTTTCATTTCTGTAAAATGGAAGTCCTCAGGCGGTTAACGATGCTCTGGACCATGGAAGTGATCTCCACCATGTCCGCCGCTATGAGGCCCAGGGGGAAGGATACATCCTGAAAGAGACAGCGCACCACAGATCACAAAAACAGCAAGCATAATTCTTTTCATAATAACTCCTGAACTAAAGAGCCTTAATTCCAAAACATAAAAGTGAATATTTTATGGAGAATCAGTAATTCCTTTTTCTCCCTCACGTTAAATAGGAATAATCCATGGCAAAACCGGACTGGGGCGAGCTTCAGCGACGGTTCCTGTCCGATCATGCCGCAACCGGCGTATCACCGAAGGATTGGTGTGAAGCGCAGGGACTGAATTACGCTACTGCCCGCCGATACATCAAGAAACCCACTGCGCAAACTGCGCAAAAACCTGCGCAGAAGAAACTGCGCACTGCGCAAAAGGAAAAGTGCGCAGAAGAGCTGGTGGATGATGATGGCCTCACCGATCAGCAACGTTTATTTGTCGCAGAATACCTGAAGGACCACAACGCCACGCAGGCCGCTATCCGTGCCGGGTACAGCAAGAAGACTGCTGAACAAATTGGCTATCAGCTGCTTCAGAAAACTTCAGTTGCGCAGGCCATTGCGCAGCAGCAGAAAGCCTCCATTGTGCGCACGCTTGGCAGCGCTGATGAAGTGCTTGAGCAGATGTGGCGGCTGGCAACATTCGACGCCAACCAACTTTCTCAGTATCGCCGCGGGAGCTGCCGTTACTGCTGGGGCTTCGGTCACCAGTATCAATGGCGCGATGCGGTTGAGTTCGAAGAGAAGCTGGCTGAGGCTTTAGCGAGGAAAGGGAAAGAGCCAAACGACAGAGGCGGCTACGGTTACGACCATACCAGCTCGCCTAACCCGAAATGTCCTCGCTGTAATGGTGATGGCATCGGCCAGCCTTTCTTCGCCGATACGCGCAAGCTGGCGCCTGATGCTGCACTTGCCTATTCCGGCGTTAAGCTCGGAAAGAACGGTGTGGAGATAACCGCTATCAGCCGCGAACGAATGTTCGAGGCGGTGATGAAGCGTCTCGGACTGGCTGATAGTGAATTCGCCCAGCGTCTACAGCAGATTGAAATCGAGCGCCGGCAACTGGAGATCGACCAGCTTCGACAGGAGATAGCCCTGGATAAAAACCCGACGGGATTTGAAGAGGATTATCAACTTCAGCCAATAACTCCCGATGAGGAACCTCCAGATGATCCAATCCTCTAGCAGCGATGCTGTCAGCCTGACACCGAAACAGGCAAATATTTACGTCTGGGGATGGCAGCGCTCAGCGCGTTTCAGGGATGCTGTATGCGGTCGCCGGTTTGGCAAAACATTCCTTGGCAAAGCGGAAATGCGCAGGGCTGCCAGACTGGCGCAGAAATGGAAAGTCAGTGTAGAGGATGAAATCTGGTATTGCGCACCCACACAAAAACAGGCAAAGCGTGTTTTCTGGCGAAGGCTGAAACAATCCATACCTCCACACTGGCGGGCATCGAAGCCGAACGAGACAGAATTATCCATCACTCTTAAAAGCGGACACATAATGCGATGCGTCGGGTTGAATAACTACGATGATTTGCGTGGGTCTGGCTTATTTTTCGTGCTGGTGGATGAATGGGCTGATTGCCCGTATGCAGCATGGGAGGAAGTATTGCGCCCGATGCTGTCGACTTGTCGGTATATCGTAAATGGTGTGCAGTTTATAGGTGGACATGCTCTCCGGATTGGCACACCCAAGGGATTTAACCATTGCTATGATTCATGGCTTGCCGGACAGGACAACCGAGAGCCTGACCATAAAAGCTGGCTTTATACTTCGGTGGATGGTGGAAATGTTCCGCCAGAAGAACTGGAAGCAGCTCGCCGGCGAATGGATCCCAGAACGTTCAGGCAGGAATATGAAGCTTCGTTCGAAAACTATCAGGGCGTTGTCTATTACTGCTTTGATCGCCGTAAAAATCATACTGATGAAACCGTTAAACCAGGTGAAGCGCTGCATATCGGTATGGACTTTAACGTGGGGAAAATGGCGGCAGTGGTTTATGTGCTGCGTGATGGGCTTCCACGGGCTGTAGATGAGTTCATGGATGTATTTGATACTCCGGCAATGATTGAAGCGATTAAGACTCGGTACGAGGAAGGGAAGCACACAATCAATATCTATCCCGATGCTTCAGGGAAAAACAGGAAGTCCAGCAACGCCAGCGAGTCGGATATTTCTCTGCTCTATGATGCTGGATTCTCTGTGCTGGTTAATGACAGCAACCCGGCAGTAAGGGACCGGATAAACGCTGTCAACTCAATGCTATGCAATACCTACGGCGAGCGGAGGATGATGGTTAACACGGTAACTTGCCCGAAATTCACTCAGTGCCTGGAGCGACAGGTCTATAACGATAAAGGCGAGCCAGATAAGAAAGGCGGCTTTGACCACGGCAATGATGGCGGTGGTTATCCAATCGTGTACCTGTTCCCTGTCAACGCTACAGCGTTCGACATCACCCTCGATACGACATTCTGATATGGCCAATAATGATATTACTTACGTCCGCCCTGAGGTCAGGGCGGCGATGCCCGTGTGGAAAAAAATTCGTGACGTGTGCAAAGGGGCTGATGCTGTAAAGGCCGCCGGGAATGAATACCTCCCTTTTCTGGATCCGTCCGATAAGTCTGCACGCAATAAAAAGCGCAATGCTGATTACATTCAGCGCGCCGTTTTCTACGCGATAACGGGCAATACAAAGGTGGGTTTACTGGGGCTGGCATTCAGAAAAGACCCGACCATGACTGCGCCGGATAAACTGAATTATCTTCGTGATAACGCCGATGGTGCTGGTGCCAGCATTTATCAGCAGTCCCAGCAGGTTACAGAAAATATTCTGGAGGCCGCGCGCGAGGGGCTTTATACGGATTATGCAGCTGAGACCGACGAGGCGATCATCCTTCGTTATCAGGCGGAAAGCATCATTAACTGGCGCACCAAACGCATCAATGGACGTGATCAACTGGTGCTGGTGGTTTTACGCGAATGCATGGAAAAGGAAGATGGTTTTGCGTACGAGGATGAAATCCAGTATCGCGAACTTGCCCTAGAGGACGGCAAGTTTATCTGCAGGGTGTGGCGAAAGTCGGCCGATGCAGGGTCTTTTTCTGTCGATTCTGAGTATCACCCGAAGCCTAAAGGTGAGGATTTTTGGGATGAGATCCCCTTTACCTTTGTTGGCGCACAAAATAACGATCCCAGCATCGACGAGTCGCCTTTAGCTGCTCTCGTTGAAATCAACCTTGGCCATTATCGTAATTCGGCAGATTACGAAGACAGCGTATTTTTCTGCGGTCAGGTGCAGCCGGTGATTTCCGGGCTTGATACCGCCTGGCGTGACTGGCTGCAGGATAAGGGAATTCGTGTCGGTTCTCGTTCTCCATTCCTGCTGCCGAAGGAGGGGAGTTTTACCTATGCTCAGGCGCAACCAAACACCCTGGCTAAAGAGGCGATGGACAGTAAGCGTGATTATTCTGTTCAGCTTGGCGCCCGGCTTATCGAGCAGAACGGCGCGGTTAAAACCGCCACGCAATCCAGCGGCGAGCAAACCGCATCCACATCGGTGCTCGGCATTTGCGTTTCCAATGTCTCGGAGGCCTATACGCTGGCGCTCGGCTGGTGCGCCAGATATCTCGGCATAAAAGGCGAGGAATACCGTTACAGCATCAATCAGGAGTTTATCGCCAAAGTCGCAGAATCCGGCATGGTAACGGCAATCGTCAATGCCTGGCAGTCCGGTGCGATTCGCGACACGGATATGGTCAGAGCGTTGCAGAGGCTTGACCTGATAGATCCCGCTGATGACCCTGAAACTGTCATTGACGCTATTCGTAACGGCGCGCCTAACCTGATTGGTGGCAATAATGGCAACGGCGAATGACAAACTGCAGGATGAATCCATAGCCCACGCTATATGGGTTAGTCGCTACAGCACCGGCGTTGCCAACAGGATGATAAAAGTCCTGAATGACAGCGACGCCGAACTTACCGCAAGGTTGCTGGTGGCTATTGATACGCTGGACGCTGAGAGCTTTACCGTTTCTAGGCTGGAAGCGTTACTGGTCAGTGTCAGGGCCATAAACAAGGATGCCATACAGTCCATGTATGCAGCTCTTACTGCCGAGTTGCAGGAACTGGCGAAGCACGAAGCCACTTTTCAGATGAGCCTCTTCCAGTTTGCTATTCCCGACGATGTTCTTGCTCTTCATCCGCTGGTGGGCATCTCCCCGGATGCGGTTTATGCCGCGGCGATGGGGCGTCCATTCCAGGGACGTTTGCTGAGTGAATGGGCCAGCAACCTCGAAGCTGATCGGATGGCGCGGATATCCAATACGGTGCGGCAGGGATTCCTGCTGGGCGATACGCAGGAGCAAATCGCAAAAAAGGTCCGTGGCCATGCTAATCGTGGTTACCAGGATGGTGCGCTGCAGATGAGCCGGGCCAATGCGGCCAGCATAGCGAAGACGGCAGTAGGGCATCTTGCATCAACAGCAAGACAAAGCTTTGCGTCGGCGAACGACGACATTCTGAAGGGTAAGCAGTGGTTATCTACTTTGGATAACCGGACATCAAAGGATTGTCGGATCCGCGACCGACTCAAGTACACGCTGGATAACAAACCGATAGGGCACAAGGTGCCTTATTTGCAGGGACCTGGGAAAATCCACTTTTGCTGTCGGAGCACCGAAACTTACATCCTGAAATCGTCCGAGGAATTAGGTATTAAAGTCGGCGAAATCAAGGATAGCTCGCGCGCCAGCATGGATGGACAGTTTCCGGCTGACACGAATTACCAGGACTGGTTCTCCCGGCAGTCGTTCACGCGACAAGCTGAGATTGTCGGAGAAACGCGCGCCAGGCTGATTCGTGATGGCGGCATGTCTCCCGATGAGTTCTACAACGACAGGGGCGAGTGGCTGACGCTTGACCAATTGCGCAACCGTGACGCGCAGGCGTTTAAGGATGCCAGAGTGTGATAGAGTAAATTCGTGGTGAATGCAGGATGCTGACCTGCGCGCCAAAGCGTCCCGTGAGAAACGGGCAAGCCGGAAACCAGACTCACCTCGGTGAGTCCCCGCCGTTCTGAAGAATCAGGATGCCGTGGCAGCACCGGCCACCACACTTGCTTATGATCGCTCAGGAGACCTTTAGCATGAAGATTTTCTTAAAAGGTGGGCCTCGAGATGGTGAGTCCGTATCCCTTCACACGGATGACTACGGAGTGCCATTAGAACGAGTGCAATTTCCTCAGCCAGTTTCTGATGCATCCCCATTGTTCAATAACGGATTTGATGCCTGTGATCTCGAACAGGATATTCTGATATATACGCTAGAAAGGATAGTAATAGACGGGAAACTGCATCACTACGAATACCACTATCAAGGTCGCTAAGGCGGCCTTTTTTATTATCTAAATTTCACAACAGGCTGCCTCCGGGCGGCCTTTTTTATTGGGCCAGGCCCACAGTAACTATCCCAAGGGGACAACATGCTTATTCGTAACATGCTCATTAAATATTATTCGGCAGCTGGTGGTGAAGGTGGTGATGGCGGTGGCTCCGGTAGAGGTGCGCCCGAGATTACGCCGGAAATCCAAAAGCTGATCGATGAGCAGGTCAGTGCTCAGGTTTCAGGCCTGAAAAATAAAAATAGTGAGTTACTCGGTAAGCTCAAAGAGTCCACTGAGTCGCTAAAGCGTTTTGATGGTATCGATCCTGACGCGGTGAAAACCATTCTCCAGCGTTTCTCTGATGATGAAGAGGCGCAACTGATCGCCGCCGGGAAAATTGACGAGGTACTGGATAAACGCACTGAGCGGCTACGTGCTGATGTTGATAAGCAAATCAAAGCCGCTAATGAACGCGCTGAAAAGGCGGAAGCGTTCTCCAACAAATTCCGTGATCGTGTCCTGGGTGATGCTATCCGCAGCGCAGCGCTTAAGGCTGGCGCGCTGCCAGAAGCATCCGACGATCTGATTCTTCGTGCTAAAGGCACATTCCAGCTCAACGACGAAGGCGAGGCCGTAGCAGTTGATGCAAATGGCGATGTTCTGTTCGGTAAAGACGGAAAAACTCCGCTCACCCCGGTTGAGTGGGCTGAATCTCTGAAAGAGACGGCCCCGCACCTGTTCCCGCGCGCCGAAGGCTCCGGGGCTGGTGGTCATAAACCCGGTGGCGGTAGTCTGAAACGTTCAGAAATGAGCTCAAGCGACAAAGCGGACTACATCCGCAAACATGGCCAGCAGGCCTATCTCAAATTGCCTAAGTAAGGACTAATCAATGCCTACGACCGTAAACAATGACCTGATTATCTATGACGACCTCGCGCAGACTGCGTTTCTTGAGCGTCGCCAGGATAATCTGGAAGTCTTCAACGCCGCTTCAAACGGCGCAATCATTCTCGACAACGAACTGATCGAGGGTGATTTTCGCAAGCGCACCTTCTATAAAGTTGGTGGTTCTATCGAATCGCGCAACGTTAACTCCACCGACCCGGTAACGGGTAAAAAAATCGGTGCCGGCGAATCTGTCAGCGTCAAGGCGCCGTGGAAATACGGCCCGTATGAAACCACGGAGGAGGCGTTTAAACGTCGGGGTCGCGACGTTAGCGAATTCTCCGAGGTGATCGGCGTCGACGTCGCTGATGCAACGCTTGAAGGTTATATCAAGTATGCCCTACAGGGTCTTGTTGCAGCCATTGGCGCAAATGCTGACATGACGGTATCCGCAGATATTGCCACTGATGGTAAGAAAACGCTGACCCGTGGCCTGCGTAAATACGGCGATAAATTTAACCGTGTTGCGCTGTTCGTTATGCATTCCACGACCTATTTCGACATTGTTGATCAGGCTATCGACAACAAAATTTACGAAGAAGCTGGCGTGGTGGTTTATGGCGGACAGCCAGGCACGTTGGGTAAACCGGTGCTGGTAACTGACACCATGCCAGTTGATGCGATTCTGGGGCTGGTGGCCGGCGCGGTATCCGTAACGGAATCACAGGCTCCGGGTTTCCGTTCCTACGATATCAACGACCAGGAAAACCTTGCCATTGGCTATCGCGCAGAGGGCACGGTTAACGTTGAACTGCTGGGTTACAGCTGGGATGAGACGAAGGGCGCTAACCCTGACCTGACCAAAATCGGCACCGGCGCGAACTGGAAGAAACATTTCACCAGTAACAAATCCACTGCAGGCGTACTGATTAAGCTGGAAGCCCCTGCGGGGGAGTAACCCTGTCAGTGGATAAAACTTCCGCAACTGCTGACAGTACCGACGCGGTGACCGTTTCGCTCAAGTACACCAGAAATGGTGCAGGAGTCTCCGGGGCAGCTGTGGCGTGGACGTCTACTGGCGGCACGCTAAGTGCTTCGACGTCACAGACAGGGTCTGCTGGTGGCTCGACCGTGAAACTCACCTCTGATACGGCCGGCTCCTTCACGGTGACAGCTACCGTTGACGGCGTAGTGAAAACAACTGAAGCGATCGCGTTCACTGCTCCAGCGGGTGGTTAACTGACGGGGCGAAAGCCCCGTTTCTTTTGGTGAGGATCCGATGACCGTTTATATAACAATCCAGGGCGTTGACGAGTTGCTGGGGGATACCTGGACTACCGCCGACAAAAAGGGTAAAGCCGTGCTACAGGCAAATACCTGGATGACGGCGCTTAACCTTCAGGATATCTACCCGGAGCATATTCCTGAAGAAGTTAAGCAAGCCGGAGCGTTTATCGCTTCCGTAGCCGCTGCAGGCAATCTGTATCAGCAAAAAACAGATTCCGGCGTGGTGACGAGCAAAAGCGTTGAGGCCGACGATGTGAAGGTTTCCCGCACTTTTGCCGAGCTTTCAACCACCAGCACTGAATTACTCGATCCTGATTTGCAGCTGGCGCTGGATATGCTCAAACCGTGGATGATTAACCCTTTCCAGACGTTCTTTGTGAGGGCGTGATATGTCCGATTTGAAGGTGGTCCCATTCCAAAAGCCCAGCCATCACAACATTGATAACGATCAGGTTATTCGCCTGCTGAAACAGGCTCTGGAGCGAGCCGAAAACGGCGGCTGCCACAGCGTCGCAGTGATACTGCTTGATGATGAGGGTAACGCGATTGATTGCTGGCATAACGGTGGGCGCCCCTATGTGATGGTTGGTGCTATGGAGTCGCTTAAAACTGACTTTATTCATGCTCATATTGAGCGGCGGTAAGGGGGTAACATGCAAAATCCATATGTGCATTATGCCGGCGACGGGCTCGGTCCTCGCGATGTGTTTGTGAATGGAAACCCGATTAGACATGTCGTTTACGCAAACCCGGCAAAGGGTGTTGTAGAGTTTGCTCCGCTCCCGCTGCGGGTTAAGCGCAATGGCGAAATTTATACCCGCAAACTCCACGGTACAGTGATCGTTAAACCTCAGCAGCGTATTGGTGGGTGCAATGGGCATTCGTGACGAGCTGCAAACCGAAGTCGCCGCGGCATTCGATACCGACCTGCAGGATGCCGTTAAGGATTTCACTGGGTCATATACCGTTCGGGGTGACTGGGACCCGGTGACGGAAACCGGCACTGAAACGCAGGTGACTTACTCGGGGCGTGGAGTGCTGGCGCGCTATAAGCTGCTCCGTATCGATGGCGTTAACATTCTGCATGGTGATGTGAAGCTAACCGCCCTGGTTAACGAGGTGACTGATAAGCCGGCCGTCGGGCATATCATCACCGCACCGGATCCGGTTACGGGTGAGCTTCAGCGTTACGACATCATAACCGCTTCTGCCGACTCTGCTGGCGCTGCGTACTCCATTCAACTGCGGAGGGCGTGATATGGCTAAGGGCTGGAACATTGACCCGGCGGCATTCGCCGGGCTGGTGGCAGAAGATGTCAAACTACGCCAGCGGGCAATCGCCATTCAGTTGCTGAATGAAATCGTTCAGCGGTCGCCGGTAGGAAACCCGGAGCTGTGGGCCATTAACGCGACCGCGGTTCAGTACAACAAAGCTGTTGGGGAATGGAACGAATCTCTTTATGCCGATCCTGCCAACCTGACAAAGACAGGCCGTCTCAGAAAGAAAGTCCGTGTTAATGACAGCATGGATATCAGGCGGCCGGCTGAGTATCGAGCAGGAACCTTCAGGGCATCGCATTTTGTCAGCATCGGCGAACCTAATCATTCCGTCCCGACCGAACCGGATCCGCGCGGGACAATGACGTTTCTTAATGGCAAAAATATTATTGACCAGGCGCCAGCCTACTCGGTGATTTACATCCAGTCGAACCTGCCTTACTCCGTGCCTCTGGAGAATGGCCACTCAACACAGGCGCCGACAGGCGTCTATGCCGTCTCGTTTAATGGTGTAATTCAGGCCTACAAATGACCCTTACAGAAATCAGAAACGCTGTCATTTCCCGAATGGCGGCACAGACCGCTATTGCCTCTGATGCGGTGGATTATCCCAATGGCCCGGTATTTGACCCCAGTAACCGCGATATCTGGGCCCGACTAACCAACATTGCTGGGCAGGCTGGCGCAACAGAGATCGGGGACGGGCCGGTAGTCCACAGGACGGGCTTACTCATCATTCAGCTGTTTGTTCCGGTCGGTTCCGGGACGTTGCTTATCTCCCGAACGGCCGACCAGCTAACGGAGCTATTCGAGTTTAAGGACGACGGAAAGCTGAGTTATTTCGCTGTTTCTGCTGTGCCGGCGGGTGAGACCGATGGCTGGTTACAGCTCAATCTTCAAATTCCTTATCGCGCTCTGTAGCGCACAAAAAACAGGAGGCTCCTGTGAGCTCAGGTGCAAAAGTAGTAGCCGCGTTTATTCGCGAGACAACGCCAGGAATCACGCCAACAGCAGGGGCGTGGAACCTGCTGCGCCGTTCTTCATTTGGTCTGAAACCAACGCAGAACACCAACGACAATGACGAAATCGCTGGTGACCGTATGGCGCAGGGTGTTTCACGCGGCACAGTGGATGTCGGCGGCGATGTCGGCACACGGTTTCGCTGGAACCAGCATGATGATTTTCTTGCCAGCTGCTTCGGTTCCGAATGGGTAAATAACGTACTGACGATGGGTAACGGTCGCATTACGTTCTCAGTGGCGACTTTTGCCAGTGATGTGGGGATTGCCCAGATTGCCCGCGGTTGCCAGGTTGGCACCTTCCAGATGGAAATCCCGGCCGATGGTGATATCACTGCAACCATTACGTTTGCTGGGCTGGACTGGGAGACGAAAGGGGACGATACCAGCTATTTCACCGCGCCGGTGGATTTAGCGGGGGCGCTGCGTTACTCCTTCAAAGAGGTCACGAACATCCGGCTAAATGGTGTTGATGGCGGGACAGGCTTCTGTGTCGACACCTTTAACATTCAGTTCAACAACAATATGCAGACTCAGCGCTGCATCGGTACCGGTTCGGCATTCGCCGGCGCAAACATTCCGACAACCTTTACCCCGTCAGGTCAAATCACGCTGTCATGGTCAAAGGCTGCCTGGGAGGTTTACAAAAAAACGTTCACCGGCGAAACGGTGCCGTTTAGCTTCACGCTGGAGAATGCTGAAGGCGCCTATACCTTCGATTTCCCGGAAGTGCAGATCTCTGGCGACTGGCCGGATGCGGGGAGCACTGACATTGTTCAGGTTCAGCTGGATATCACCGCGGCCAATACTCCGCCAACTATCACCCGCGTTCCCAAAGTGCCGGCGACGGCAATCAGTGTTGCGCCAGCCACTTCAACTGGGGCCGTGGGATCTACTGTGACGTTAACCGCCACGCTTACGCCAGCTGATTCAACTGATACCGTCCAGTGGACGTCATCGGATCCGACTATCGCCAGCGTGGTTTCTACCGGGCAGAAAACAGCGAAAGTCACACGTAACGCAGCCGGTACTGCAACCATCACCGGTAAGGCCCGCACCGTTACCGCAACGTCTGAAATCACCGTTACCGCGCCTTAATTTACCTGGCCCGTTCTGCAGTCATCGCGGATCGGGCTTTTTTGGGAGTCTTTATGCTGATTATTTCTTCTCAAATTGATTTGAACGGAGAACGCTGGTTTTTCCCTTACAAAAAGCCAGCAGGAAGTAAAAAGAAATTCACGCCGGAAGACGAAGCGCTGTTTAAACTCCGTCTGCTGGTGGCCAGTAGCGAGAATCCACAATACCGCTCACGCAATGCGCTGGTGCGGCGCCATATCGACAAAATGGACGCGAGCTACCAGGTCGGTACGGATGCTTTCGATCTCGCCAGTGTGGGCGAGATTGACTCGGTTGATGATCTTCTCATCGACAATTGCGCGCGCTTTCTTCTGAAAGACTGGGAAGGCGTGGGGGAGCTGGTGGATGGTACGGAGACGGCCGTAGCGTATACACCGGAGCGTGGTGTTGCGTTACTGAAGCAAAACCCCTCTCTGTACTGGCTTATTCTGGCTGAGGCGGCGAACATTGCTCGGGGTAAGGAGCAGCAGACTCAGGAAACCGTAAAAAAGCCATAGAGGCCCAAAAGTGGCTAAAGGGATTCGCCGGCGAACAGGGCGAGAAAGCAAAGTGGCGCAGGGAGAAGCTAAATCTCCCACCCATTCCAGAGCCTGAAATTGATGCGGTCACTGGGGAGATCCTCAACGCTTACGCCATGATATCGCGCGGCAGGAAGTATGCCGGCATGGCCGGAGTGCCGCTCCCTCTATCCCTAAACGATATTGAGCTTTACCTGGCATCGCGCACTATCCTGATCGACCGCATTGAGTTTGACGCGGCGATACTGGCTCTCGATGATGCCTGGAGGGCTGAGTGGGCTGCTGAACAGAAAAATAGCATGAAGAAATGAGTCCACTCAGTTGTGCTTTTATTACTTCTTGTAGAGTTCATAATGCCGATTTACTGTTTAAAAAAGCAGCGCCAGTTCTAATGGGCGCAAAATACTACAGCAAAAAATGTTAAATCACATAACCAATGAGACATTTTTTTGTGCAAAAAATGCTATTTCTGCTTCGTTTAGAAAAATCGGTTGCACGCGCGGTATGTGCATCATGTGCCAGAATCGTAATCATATTCGTCGCAGCATATCGCTAACTTCGTCGATCGTGCTGTCATCGTGAAAACACGCGCCTCCAAAAAACGTCTAACGTGACGGATAAGCAGGATTTAGCTCATTGCTCAAAAATGACCAATAGTATTAAATAACCTTCAATAGACATGAATACGTTTGGATGTGTTTTACATCCTCAATTTGATACTGCACTGCCAGATGTGCATGAGGGCTAACTATGAGTCACGCATTGAAGAAGGCAGATCGCTTGTACATTCCGCCTCGTGACAAATCCACGGTGGCGAAACCTCGTGCTGCGATCAGCGAAACCTGTTCCCACACCGGACAAGTCAAAAATGCCTTTGATTTTGGCTTCTCACGCTATGAAAAAGCGATGGAAGATCTATCTAAGGTATGAGGCTAAGGCATGGCTGAGTATGTTGAGGGTGTTAACTACCTTTCTGTTGAAGATTTAGTCTATATAAACCGTAGACTTATCGAAACCCAGACACCAAATGAGCCTATAGAGGTTCTTAGTGAAGGTAATCTTAGCTCTTCTCAAGCCAGACCTAGTATGATCAGGTGGTATAGGCAGACAGATGATATGTTCGTATTGTCTGCCTCTCTTATTGAGAGCCTGATTCAGAATCATCCATTCGCCAATGCTAACAAGAGAACCGCCATGATGGCAGGTTACATTTTTCTCTTACTGAATGGTTACGAACTAACAGCTCCTGGTGACGATTTGGTAACAATGGCTGAAGGATTGGCACGTAAAGAATACGACGTTGACGATTTAGAGAATTGGCTTTGTCACTGGTCTCGCGAGTATGACGCCAGAGAGTTGTGTGTAAATCATTCGGTTAACGTCATAGAAGTCATATGCTCACAGCAAGTTATTTTGAATAAATAGCCTATCAGCCTGCAGTTTTTTTTGTTTTCTGACGCAATTTTATTGACCTAGCAGCTTGGAGAGTCCTGCATTAGTAGCCGCCTGCACTACCGTTTTAAGTGCTTCCGTCGATAGTTCGCCGAGAGTCGACTTGGCTTTTTCCTTCTGCTCAACGTCCATGTTCGAAATCGCGATCAGGTCTTCGAGGACGACTACTGCTTCACGATGAAACTTGATGGTCTGTACGTTGAGGATTGCGGAGAGACCGCCGTCGTTGAGCATGAAGTCAATGCCTTTGCAGGTTACAGAAGACATATCAAGAATGCTAAATGCGAGCTGATCGTCTAGGTTACTCCCCATTCTTGGAAAGGTTATGAGGCCGTGACCAGAAAGATAAAACAAGTTAGCAAGTAGTTTATCCAAAGGTGCAGACATGATTATTTCAGATACATAATCATTGCCAAGTTCATCAACAGTCCTTGGATAGGCCTCTATGCATACTTTGAGTATTTCACGCTGCAATTCCCTGTCGAACTTATCCATAACAGCACCTTTATGTGAGTTTTAGCCTCTAACGTACCCTAGTGACGAAGAGACGAACATCCTGATAAACGATCAGGTGATTTTGCCGCCTACGCGCATCCCTGCTAATCTGTGTGCAAATGTTAATGATGGAGATGGGGATGTGGAAAGCGATAACTTCGATGATCCTTTGTTTGATCAGGCAATTAGCTTTGTAATCGAAAAGCGGAAAGCATCCGTAGCTGGACTGCAGAGGCAGTTCAGAATCGGGTACAGCCGTGCATCGCGGTTAGTTGAACAAATGGAGGAGATTGGAGTCGTTAGCACCCAAGGGAGTGACGGAAACAGAGACGTCTTGGCGTCCTCGCAATTCGACATAGCCGCTCTTAACTTGAAAGCTCTTAGAGAGGAAAAGGAAAGGCGGCGTCAAGAAGAATTATCAAGGCAAGCCAAAATTGCAAATTCAGTCGATGAACAATTAAGGCTTTCAGCAATTACAAATAAGAGAATTGTAATTTGGCTCAAAGATACAGGAAATGTAGCGCCATCAGGCAATAAGGTGTTTGTCCTCAAATCCTCATCGCCTTTTGAATATTTGGCGCAGCAACAGAAAAACAACTTAAAGCCAGGTGACGCAGAGTACAGTGAGATACTTGATGGATATCGTTTTTCTGCCACAATGCAGATGAGAACCCCCACCAGTGTTCTTTGTCAGCATGGCAGGATAGAGAAGGTGCCTGCGCATAAACTACCCCGCATTGTTAAACAGGACTGGCAAGGCATATGGCTTCCACACCTAAAACCCGCCGCAGAACTGGGTGCATGGGCAAGGGATGTCAACGGGTCGATGGCTTCTGATGTTGGTTATGTTCCTCAAGATGGTGGAGATTTCTTGCGATTTTTGCTACTTGCTCACCAGATTGTTGAAGATGATATCAGTGATGAGGAAAGAGTAAGATGGCTAGAATCCTGTTATCACATGGTAGGCAGTGACGGTGAGGCTATAGGTTCCTTTATGGAGCGTTATGGCGATCGCGCGGATGTTGCTCTTAGAGCAATAACCAATTCGGTAAAAAAAGGGTAAAAAATGGAATTACTAATCATTTGTGCAATTATTGGTTGCATACCAGCGGCGATAGCGAGCAGTAAGGGGCGGTCGTTCTTTGCCTGGTGGGTATATGGAGCGCTGCTTTTTATCGTTGCACTTATTCATTCGCTGATTATAAAAAAGACAGTGGCTGATGTTGAGCGTAAGCAAATAAATGAAGGTCTTGTGAAATGCCCCTTTTGTGCTGAGATGATCAAGCCTGAGGCGATTAAATGCAGACACTGTGGAAGCGAAGTTGAACCAAGGTTAGCGAGTGCCGTGATCACACCCTCCCGGACAGAGAACGGGACAAAGATAAGATTTGACCGCATATTGATTCTGGTTGGTGGTATTGCTGCAATACTTATAATTATCCACTTGTCAGGAAGTTAATCATTATCGTATACACGCCAAAACCCACCATCAGGTGGGTTTTTTATTGCCCGGAGAAAGGTAAATGACAGAACAAACATCCCGCCTGGCCATTATTCTCGATAGTGTAGGGGCAAAACGTAATGCAGATAGCCTTTCTGATTCGCTAACTAAGCTCACAACAAACGGTGAAAAGACTGTTGCTGCCGTCGGTAAATTAGGTGCAGCTCTAACTGCTGCAGTTGCTACTGGTGCACTCATGGCAGGAACGGCATTGGCTGCAATGATCAAGCACACAGCAGAGGCTGGGGTCGAGATTGGTCGATTGTCAAAAATAGCCAATGCATCGACAACTGATTTTCAGAAATATGCCATAGCTGCCAGTGCCGCGGGGATCTCCCAGGAGAAGTTCTCCGACATAATGAAGGATGTTAACGATAAGGTCGGTGACTTCCTGAGCACCGGCGGGGGTGAGCTCCAGGATTTTTTTAAGACCATAGCTCCAAAGGTTGGTGTGACGGCTGAGCAGTTCAAGAATCTTTCAGGCCCGGCTGCAATGCAGCTATATGTTGATACCCTGCAAAAAGCCAATGTTTCACAAGCACAGATGACCTTCTACATGGAGGCCATTGCCAACGATGCCACTGCTTTGATACCGATGTTTCAGAATGGCGGCAAAGCGATCAGTGAAATGGCTGATATATCGGAGAAGCTGGGTCTTATTCTCGACCAGAAAACAATTCGTGCGGCGCAGGAGCTGGAAACTATAGGCTGGTTGGCTTCATCTGCTATGCAGGGCCTGAGAACGCAGATTGCTGCAGGACTCATGCCAACAGTCAGCGCCTTGTCAGGTGAATTTATCCAGTTTGCTGCAAAAGGAATAGATGCTACGGCCGTGTCCCAAACTCTGGATGGTTGGCTTAAAAATCTGGCTAAGGCCGCTGTAACTGTCGCTGGTGCCTTCATGGGCGTTACAAAGGCCATGGGAGGAATGGTTGATTTGTGGAATGGGGTTAAGGATATTGACCTTTCACACCCCATTGATGCCTATCACCAGATTAAAGATGTCTTTAAAACCGTATCCAATGATGTAAATTCAGACTTGGGTAATATTCAAAAATGGGTAGACGAAACATGGAAAAAAATTGGCGAGGCGGGGAGTAAAGGTGGGAGTGATCTTGTTAAGAATCTTACTTATTGGCGTAATCAAATAAGTTTTGCGCAGGGGCATATCGGAACATTTTCTCCTGGAACAGGTAGTAAGACTAAAGCTTACTCTGAGGATGCTGGGCAGCGATTACTTAACCAGATTAACGAGCAAACTGCAGCATTCAATGCGCAGTTGGACGCTAGCGATAAATTATCGGCGGTCGCAATGCAGCGCCTGAAGTTTGAAGAGCAGATAAAGACTATCCAGGAGCGTCAGGCCAAAGGGCTGCCAGTTACTAAAGATCAACAGTCGCTGTTATCTATGTCCAAAGAGATAGACACAGCGTTCAAACGGCTTGAACTAAGTCAGAAAGCTACCGCAACTCTGGACGACTACCGGAAAATGCAGGAGCAGGTCACGCCGAAGGAGCTACGGCAGAATGAGACTTTGCAAAAACGCCTAGAAATTCTTCAAAAGATGGTTGAGCTGAAGAAACTGACTCCTGAGGCTGCTGGGAAGCAGGCGAGCGACCTGATTAGTAAATCAGTGCTACCGGATTCAGTTATTTCTGGGGTGAATAAGGCTGGTGGTACTCTGACGTCTGGAGCAACTAATAGCGACCTGTCAGGGCAGGGCATGAACATCATAGGGCTGCAAATCGATCCGCAGCTTGAAATCATTGATAAATTGAAACAAGCCCAGACCGATTATGCAGTATGGCTGAGCCAGCAACAGCAGGCGATAACACAGAGCACAGTCCTGAATGAGCAGCAGAAACAGCAGCAGCTACTGGCCTTACAGCAACAGGGCCAGCAGAACCAGGAGGCGTTAAGTACAGCTGTCTACGTTGCGCAGATGCAATCCGCCCAAAACTCCTTCTCCAGCATCACCGATTCGATGGGGATGATGTTTGGTGAGCAATCAGCGATGTATAAAGCTGCTTTTGTAACACAGAAAGCATTCGCCATTGCACAGGCTTCGCTGCAACTCCCAATGGCAATGGGGCAGGCATTAGCCGGATTGCCTTTCCCGGCTAACCTCGCAGCTATCGCGCAAGTTATTGGACTCATGGCTTCGATTACTTCCAGCATAACCAGTGCTGCCGCCGTTGGCTTCGCCTCCGGCGGTTACACCGGCCCCGGTGGTAAGTATCAGCCCGCGGGTATTGTTCACAAAGGAGAGTACGTCTTCGACCAGGCGTCAACGAACCGGATCGGCGTGTCTCAGCTTGAGGCACTTCGAAATGGCCAACCGCTTGATGCAACTCTGGGGCGTACAGGGTTTGGTACTGGTGTTCAGAACGTTAACAGCGACAACAGCAGCAAGACCACCATCCATGCTCCCATTGAGCAGCATTTCCATACCCCGCCCGGTGTGACACCTGATCAGATGGCTCTCTCCATGGCTCAAACGCAGAAGCGGGCGACAACAGATGCGATTAATCAGGTTGCATCGCAAGTGTTGAAAGGGGATGGGAAAGTTGGTAACGCAATGCGCAATAAATACTCGGGAAGGGGGATAGCTTGATGGCCGATATCTACTACCCGCATGACAGTCTTCCGATGCCATTACAGGAAGGATACGGATTCCAGCCTGTAAGCCCGTTAAAACGAACCCAGTTAACCACCGGCCGCGCGAGGCAAAGGCGAGCTTTTACGTCCACGCCGACGCAGGCCAGCATCACTTGGTTTATGGAAACCGATGCGCAGGGCCTGGCGTTTGAGTCCTGGTTCCGTGATGCGTTATCTGACGGGGCTGCATGGTTCATGATGAAGTTGCAGACGCCGGCAGGCATTAAGTTTTACAAATGCCGCTTCACAGATATTTATCAGGGACCGGTGCTGGTGGCCCCGATTTACTGGAAGTACACGGCGACGCTTGAATTATGGGAGCGCCCCCTTGCTCCTGCCCCATGGGGTAATTACCCGGAATGGATCGTCGGCAGCTCACTGCTGGATATTGCGCTGAATAAGGA
>ERZ1106931.630-NODE-630-length-20679-cov-28.495006_pt1 | contig 20679 bp, 16 predicted proteins | sample MGYA00403664_ERZ1106931 | MGnify/ENA primary metagenome ERZ1106931 (study PRJEB35170, sample SAMEA104062435) | human gut metagenome | biome: human gut; feature: human-associated habitat; material: faeces | place: Denmark | collected 2012-06-29 ... | reverse complement strand
CCACATAGCTCAAAAGGATTACAATATACGTAGTAACAAAAAAATAGAAATCGACTTCATCCTCAATCATTTCAGGATTTGTAACAACAGTAAAAGGGATAATTATAAGAAAGAAAAGTACAACGCCTCGTACAAAATAATTATAGATTTTTAAAAACATATTCTCACACCAACCTTAAAACTTTAGCTCTAATATCTCATAACTTTTATAGCTATTAATACTATAAAAAATATGATTAGAAAAACATATTTCATATTGAATAGATTATTAATCTCTTTAAATCCATTTTGCTTAAATGCTTGTATTAATAAGTTTACTTGTTTACGAGCGAGTATATATAAAAGTATATGCAATACTATCCCCGTTAGTATTGCTGCTTTTAGATTTCCTTCGTATCCACCAGTTATCATTGCGCTAATTAAAGCTATATCCATAAGAATAATTGGAATAGCACATATAATAACTCTGTAGATAAAAAATTTACTATACATTAATCTACACCTATAAAATAGCTCTACAAGCTAGAACGCTTCGATCTAGTCAATCATTCAATTAAATACCATCCACAATAATATAACTGTCATAAAATATAAATAATACCGAAAAACCTTTGCATTAGAATAGCTTTTTGAGGACTTAATTTTAAATGTTGCAATAATCTCAACAATAAATAAGACCCCTCCATTTACATAGAGTAAAGAATGGTAATCAACACAATAAAATTTTTAACTCTAATATATCATAAATTTTATATAAGTTCATATAATAAAAAGAGGTATTGTATCTAAAATACAATACCTCTTTTTATTTGAAACCTATGATTTTCTAATATCTCACAAGTTTTATAGTCATTAGCAAAATCAAAGATATGATGAAAACCATATCTTTCGTATTTAATAGTTCATAGGTCTCGTTAAATGTATCATTCTTGAATGCTTGTATTATCAATTCTTCTTGTTTGCTTAGTTCCAAGTATATATCTAAATGGCATCCAATTGCCACTAGTATTGCTATTTTGAGATATCCCTTATATATATCCGCTGTCATATCATAGAGCAGAGAGATATCAAATAGAGCAAGTAAAATGATACATATCAGAAATTTATGGATAAAAGATTTATTATACATGATTGTATCCCTATAATGAGCTCACTTTTTATTCTAATGAGCTCACTTTTTATTCTAATGAGCTCACTTTTTATTCTAAGAAACTCACCTTTACTTCTAAGCTACTCCATCAAAGAATGTAATAACTGTAATTTCTCGTGGGCAGTTGATACGGATTGGGAACCAGTGTCCTGATCCGTTATTAACGTAGCACACGCTTTGTTCTTCTACGTATCGACCTTTTGTATATGGTGTACCTGTTGGTACCAACGGCATGCCCATGAATACGATTTGTCCACCATGAGTATGACCAGAAAGGGTCAACGGAATTTTACGTTCAATAGCTTCTTCAAAGAATTCAGGGTGATGGGCCAATAGAATAACAAAGGCATAGTCGGGAATGCCAGATAAAGCCTTATCAATCATAGCTTCACGTTTTTCTTTTTCTCGATCATTGTCATACGCAACACCTACAATATATACAGGTTGTTTACCGCCCATAATTTGAATATTGCTATTCACAAGGATATTCATCGGTGTATTATGTTTTAGTTCGTCTAATACCTTATTTACATCGTGATGGTATTCGTGATTTCCTAAGATGAAATCTACACCATCAGGGATTTGTTTTGCAAAGGTTGTCAGTCTTTCACAAACCTGAGGCAACCAAGCCAGTTTATCGATTAAATCACCCGTGATAACAACGCGATTAGGCTTTTCTACAAGGGCGAGCTTTAAAATTTCATCAAGATCATCTAAGTCGATGCTTGGGCCTACATGAATATCGCTGAGTTGAACGATTTTATAGTCCTTTAAGCCAGGTGGTAAGTTCGTATAACCGAAGCTTTCATGAGTAACCTCAATCTCATGTTGACCTACATAGGCAGTATAGCTAGAACCACCAATTGTTGCCAATGGTACCACTGTTGCTGCGGTTCTAAAGAAGGCGCGACGGCCCGTTCTATTTTCCTCTGGCGTTTTGCTCCAAATTTTATTAACCGCCCAGTATAGTAAACCTAGGATGATGAATACAGGAATAGCCAAGAATAAGCCAAAGAGAAAACCGTAACTTTCAGTACGGAATAGATTCATCAACGGATAATACATCGTTCCGTATAGATCCACTTGATTGAGTATATAGTATCGGATAGCAGCGAACCACGCACCGATAATAATTAGATAACCTACCCAAGCAGGCCATTTCTTTTTAGGCTTCCACAGGTTGAGGAAAAGCGCCCAAAATCCTACCAATCCTATTATGAGGATAGCAGAAAAAATGATATTAAATAGAATTCTCATTCATTGCTCCTACAAATTATTTTGCCATCTCCGTCAATTTACCATGAGGACCTGCCCAAGCATAATCGGCGAACTCGTCGCGCTTGATGAGCATCCAATCCTTCGGCAATTGCTTTTGGATGTCTTCGATCGTTATATTTTTAGCATCTCCTGCATACGTCAAATCACCGCGAAATGCTTTCATAAACCATTTTCGATGAGAGAAAACATGTGTTATTTCTTTTACCAATACAGGTTGTAAGGATAGTGCAAAACCTAGGTCCTTAACTAATTCTTCAAGGCCTCGTTCACCTTCGTCAAAGGTAGATACCATTTCCACCGAAGGGAATTCCCACATGGACCGTAACAACCCACGATTCGGGCGTTTATGCAATAGATAATAGTCTTCGTATTGCAAGATACCTACAAATAGAGGCACCTCTACAACCTTCGTTTTCTTGATGCGCACAGGTAATTTGTCCGTATCCTTATGTTGGTATGCTTCGCACATGTTTACAATAGGACATTCCCCACAGCGCGGAGTTTTTGGAATGCACACAGCAGAGCCAAAATCCATCAATGCTTGGTTAAAATCACCAGGTCGATCGTGAGGTAATGTTTCCTCTACAATCGCAGTTATAGCCTTCTTACCTTTAGTACTCAAAATATCATCAAAGATGCGATATAAACGAGCGTAAATACGCAGCACATTGCCGTCTACAGCTACCTCTGGTTCGTTGTACGCCATGGATAGCACGGCCCCAGCCGTATAAGATCCTACGCCCTTCAAGGACTCCATAGTCTTGCGGTCACGGGGCACAATACCTCCATAGTTTTCCACGACGTCCTTTACACCAAGGCGCAAGTTGCGAGCACGGCTATAGTAACCGAGCCCCTGCCAAGCGTGGACTACCTCATCCTCAGAGGCCTTTGCTAGGTCTTCTAAAGTTGGGAATAAACGCATCCAGTTGTCATAATAGGGCTTCATCGCCTCAATGCGCGTCTGCTGGCTCATCACCTCAGACACCCAAATCTTATAAGGGTCTCCGCAATCGCGCCACGGCAATTCCCGTTTATGCACATCATACCACGCCAACAGCTGTGGCACCCACTTAGGGTTCTTTTTATCAGTCATATTACCTCTTAACCGTTTATATACAGATCAATGCGTGCCAAGTGTTCACTTTCAAGAACGGTGTCCACAGCGGTCAAATCCATCTTATCTACCGCACTATTATCTCGACCAAATACGATAAGCCCTTTTAATTTCTTGCCTTCTAGCAGCATTGGCAACCATTGGCGGTCACCATCCCACATGTGCTCATAGGGAATTTCATCGACCGTTAGCCAATGAGGCTCCATCTCGTCTGTTTCCTCTACATTGCCTGTGAAAGTATGCAAAAAATACACATAACCGACATGTGTTAAGCTTTCATCAAAGGGAAATTGAAAGTCAAAGGCAGCCACACATTCTAAGTCTTCTGGGCGACCATGAAGGCCAGATTCCTCAAACAACTCACGGATAGCACAGTCTCGGAAACTTTCACCAGCCTCGAGTTTACCGCCAAATCCATTATATTTATCAGCCCCGAAACCACGTTTCTTACGACCTAGCAATATGCGATTTTGTTCATCAATAGGAAATACGAGCGTCGTCGGTTTCATAAGGCCTCCTTAATCGTTAAAATAATACCCTATTATTATACCATTATTTCATGTACGAATGGGCTAATTATGGTATGATTAAGAGTATAGATTTTCTTATACGGAAGGAGGCACATGATGAATAAACCACTACGATTTAACATCGCACTAGGGCGCACAAAGCCTGTTAATATTCGCAACGAAGAAGTGCGCTGCCCCTTCTGTGATCGTTCAAAATTAACGGATATCCTAGATACTTCAGGTCATATCATATGGCTCATGAACAAATATCCTGTATTAGATAAAACATGGCCAACGGTTATTATTGAAACAGAAACGGACGAAGGCGAATTTTCCACCTTGCCTGCTGATGAAGCAGCCCGTATTCTCCAATTCGGCCTTGATAAATGGCGTGAAACACGAGATCGGAAAGAGTTCAAATCAGTACTCTTCTTCAAAAATCACGGATACATGTCTGGCGGTTCTATCCGCCATCCGCATAGCCAAATTATAGGCCTTGAGGATTACGATTACCACGAAGATATTACGGCCCAAAATATGGAAGGCTGGCTCTTGTACGAAGATCAAGATGTGCGCATCACCTTATCTACACAGCCTATCATTGGCTTCTTTGAGTACAATATTCGCTTCAAGCCAGATGCACCGGTTCGCTCCGTTGCATTGCGTTTACAACAGGTATTGCGTTATGTATTGCGCAGCATCGCCAATTATAGCCAGTCCTACAACTATTTTGTATATAATCTTGAGGACGGCTACGACTACATCAAGGTAGTAGCCCGTTATGTCACAACACCACTTTACGTGGGTTACAAAATTCCTCAAACTTGCGATGAGGAACGAGCTGCAAAAATCATTCAAGACATTGCGCCGTACTTCCACGCCTCTAAATAGTTTAATATACAAATTGTATCTAAATAATTTTGATGATATATTTGAAAGGATGTTTATGAAAGTATTTGCCATCGGCGATCTCCATCTATCTGGCAATCCTCCGACGAAGCCGATGGATATTTTTGGTCCCCATTGGGATAACCACTGGAGCCGCATCAAAGAAGATTGGATCGACCGTGTAACAGATGAAGATATAGTCTTTCTCGTAGGTGACATGAGTTGGGCCCTTCGCCTAGATGAAGCGGCTTGCGATTTACAAGAAATTGCATCCATGCCCGGCAAAAAGTATATGATTCGCGGTAACCACGACTACTGGTGGGCATCAGCCAATAAGATGAGAAATCTCATGGGTGATGCTATCACCTTTTTACAAGGCCATGGTACAGCAGAACTCATTCAAACAGAAGAAGGCCCTCGCATTATTGCCTTTGGTGGAACACGGGCCTACCTCTGCCCTGGAGACTCTCATTTTATACCAGAAACAGACCAATCCATTTACGATAGAGAACTGATGCGTACCGAAGCAGCATTACAAGAAATGGATGGCGCTGTGAAAACACTTCTAGAACAGCTTACAGCTGAAACAAACATGGAAACAACAGATTCTGAAACATCAGAGCCATTAACAATAGATATAGACAACATACCAGTAATAAAAATCCTATTGTTGCACTACCCTCCGTTCAATGAATCCAATGCTCCTTCAGGCTTTACAGCACTCATGGAGACATACAATGTAGATACTTGTATCTTTGGACATTTACACGATCAAATATCCTTTAAGCGCATTCCAAAGGAATTTGGTTCTACTAAATTAGAGCTAGTGTCTGCAGATTACCTAGACTTTAGACTGAAAGAAATTATGTAAGGAGAGACTATGAGTCGCATTCATAAAGAACATTTACAAGCGGGATATATCTTTGGTGATACTATCAACCAAGAATATATTTACTTGCCCTCTGGTGAGGTAGGCACTGACCATCCTTTGGCTGTCCTCGAAACACCGACAAAGCGTGAGGATATCACATTGGACGAAGCGGTCCACATGATTGATACATTAACACTAAAACGTTGTAGTCACCCTACACTAGGAAAAAAATCATTTTAACAACAAATAGATTATAAAAGCACATTAATAACAAGAAGCGGATAGATATGAAATCTATCCGCTTTTTGTATTGGCTTATACATTTTTTAGATGTTCCATAAAAGGATTATCCTAAGAATCCACCATGGCCCATGCGAATACAATCCTCTTTTGTGATTTCATCGTTTGCTACGAGGCGTGGCAAGATTTCGTCAAAAGCAGTCGGTTTGCTGAATAACACACCGCCTGGAACACCTAAGATTGGCGTACCATCAGCGCAGTATGCAATACAAACCATGGAACCTGGCAATACAGGTAATCCGTATGTCACTACGCGATCTGCATAACGTTTAATGGCCCCTGGTGTTAAATCGTCAGGGTCAACGCTCATGCCACCGGTACAAAAAATAATGTCAGCACCAGCTTGTTTTACCTTGTCGATAGCCGCCACAATATCGTCTGTATTATCCGTTACGATTTCATGGGCTACTTTATTTACACCAAACTCTGCACAACGTTCCTCAATGATTGGTGTGAAAGCATCTTTAATACGGCCTTCAAATACTTCGGAACCTGTAGTAACAATGCCCATTGTTTTGCGTACGAATGGTTTTACATTGAGTAAAGGCTTGCCATTAGCGATTTTCTTCGCATCCTCTACTTGTTGTTCCTCTAATAACAATGGAATACAACGCATGCCTGCTAATTTATCGCCTGCTTTCACAGGTGTATTATTAAATCTTGTTACGATGGTAAGCTCGCCAATGCTATTAATAGCATGTAGTCGCTCTACGTCAACTTTAAAGAGACCATCTACGTCTGCAATAGCTTCGATTTTACCTTGCGCCATAGGTCCATCGTGCATATTTTCGCCACCTGCCATATTGTACAAAGCACGTGCCACGTCCTCTTCGTGCAAGAATCCTTCATCCTCAGGTTCCATCACAAAGATATGCTCTTTACCAAGGTCTAGTAATTTCGGAATATCCTCTTCCGTAATCACATGGCCACGACGGAATGGCGTATCTTTCACCTCTCCTATGACAATGCGTACTAAATCATGTATTAATGCATGCCCTACGGCATCTTGTGTTCTAATGGATTTCATAATATCTCCCTTTATAATCTAGAATTCTGTGTAATGTATTAGACCCAAAACTGTATTCAAACTTTAAATGCTGAATTCTATACAATGTATGTTATAACAACAAAATATACCTAATCCTATTCTGAATTTCTTGCAAATTAGTTTATAAATATCTTCCAAATAAGACCTAAATAGTCTTATGTATTAATCATATAAAAATAGCTTTATATATGCTGTAACTCAAGTCACCTTATTCGGTAAGATCAGATTGCACCGAGTATACGCGCAAGTAGTACACCAATCCAGCAAAGGATTAAGCCCCCTACAACTTGTACAAAGCCATAGAATAAGGCTTGTACATAGGACTCAGCCATCATGAGTTGTAACATTTCAAAGGCAAAGGTTGAAAATGTTGTAAATGCACCGAGTCCACCAACAACGAGGAAGAACCTCGCCAACTGCGATAAATCTGGCTTTTGCATATATAGACCTAGTACAAGGCCAATAATAAGGCAACCAATGAGGTTTACTACAACCGTTCCATATGGAAAGGAACTCACCTTTGTCATAACCCATTCGCCAAGAGCCATGCGACACAACGCACCAACTGCGCCACCAATGGCAACTGCAATGTATTTTTCCATATTGCCTCCTATACTTACAGTAGTATCCTACGATTTTCACAATCCGTGTAATTATCTGAAATAACCGATAAATATCTAGTTTTCTATATTAGTCAACGACCAACAGTCTCAGTATACTATATTTAGAGAGCAGGGAAAAGAAAGGAATCCCTATGAAACCTGCAACAACACCGTTAACTGAGCTGCGAATAAATACCTACGAAGACCCATTTTTACAACATCAATATGTGTGTTTAGGTCATAAAATTGCCATTATTCGCGTATCCCTAAATATGTCTCAGCAAGAGTTAGCTCGTCATATTGGTATCAGTCGTAGTTATTTAAGTAAGTTAGAATGTGGTACAGGCATCTCCGGCATGTCTTTGGAAATTCTTTTTAAAATCGCTCAAGCCTTTCAAATCAACGTAGGTCAACTCGTAAGACTGCGTGTTGTAGACTATAAAAACTGTAATGCGCACCTAACATCACACTATAAACGGCTAGAGCTTCTGAACCACACCAAAAGAACATCACGAAACAAAACAAGAACGAACTAATCCATTAGTCTAAAACAACAGTTAATTGAATACAACAAATGATAACTAATTTATATCAAGATGCTCTAAATACTCTAAATGAAAATTGAATTAACTATTCAAAATAACAATCAAAAAAGCTCCGTCGATGGCGGAGCTTTTCATATGTCATTATGCCTATTACATCAGCATCAGCAGACATTATACTTCATTAAGTTTTTTATGTTGTACTTCTGCATTTGCTTTTTTAAAGATAAATGCATTGTTGATATGCTGACGCATAGCTGTTTCTGCAGCTACTTCGTCGTGACGTTCAATAGCGTCTACGATTTGATCATGCTCATCATCACAGTCATGTGTACGTACAGCATTGAAAGAACTGATGTACATGTCACGATTAACGCGTTCACGGAAACCTGCTAGATAATCTACAATGCGTTCATTGCCAGAGTAATGAGCAATCATTGTATGGAATCGGCTGTTTACATCAACACGTTCTGTGGCATCTTCAATTTCATGCATTTCTTTACAAAGGGTTCTTAGCTCTTGTACTTGCTCAGGTGTAGCATGACGAGCACATAATCTAGCACCAAGTCCTTCCATTACTTCACGAACTTGGTAAAGCGCTACGATTTCTTCTGGCGTGTCAGCTTTTACAGTAACACCTTTCCAAGGAACGATAACTACGAGATTATCTTTAGCCAATTTGCGGAATGCCTCACGCACAGGTGTAGCACTCACTTGTAATTGTTCTGCAATCTTTACTTCGTTAAGCTTCTCTTGAGGCATCAATTCGCCTGTTAAGATAGCTGTTTTTAATGTTAAATATACTTGTTCACTGAGAGGTAATCTTTCGATAGAATCCACTGCGGACAATTTGTATTTATCTTTTGAACTTTGTCTTCCCATTACTAGCCCCTAAACCTTACTAACCATTCATGCTTTCAGACTTTCAAAGAACGGTTAAAATGAGTATAATATAGTATACAACATATCTTAGACAGTATGTTGTGCGAAATTAAGTGCATACATTACAATTATAGAACTCATCATTAAGACTGTCAATTTAACTATAGATAATAGCTATATCTCATTTTTGAAAGTAAGGAAGTATACTATGAGCCGTTGTTTGATTATCATCAACCCTGTCTCAGGAGGCGGTGCAGCGCGTCGTTACGCCCTCGATTTACAATGGAAATTGAGTACCTTGTTCGAAACGATTGAGGTCAAATTCACCAGAGGCGAAGACGATGCTACACGTTTCGCTAAGAACGCTTGTGAACGCGGGTTTGATGCCGTATTTTGCATGGGTGGTGACGGCACTGTTAACGAAACCGTTAATGGTATTGCCCAAGGTGGATTCTCCTGTACCTTTGGATTTATCCCCGTTGGTACAGTAAATGATATGTCTCGTGCGCTCGGCATTCACCAAAATCCAACACAAGCTATCAGGCGTATCGATATCAATGAAACTCGAACCATTGATATCGGCCGTTGTAATGATCGGTATTTCTGCAATAACATTGCAGCTGGCGTTATTCCTAAAGTTGTAGATGAGGTTACACCAAAGGAAAAAAGCATACTCGGCCCTCTCGCGTATTTCTTGAGAGCAGGCCAAGCATTGTTCACTACAAAGGACTACACGTACCGCATCAAAACAGAGGACGACGATTTCATCTGCAAATCTCCTCTCGTTTTAGCCCTACTTACCAATGTAGTCTCTAGCTTTGAGCGTTTTATGCCACAAGCCTCAGTAGATGATGGTTATATGCGTATCATTATCTTCAAGGAATATTTTATCCTCGATATTCTCAGCGTATTACCACTCATTATCAGTGGTGCCATCTATAATTCTCGTTATACAACGACATTAACTGTGAAAAAAGCTCATATCGAACTTCTATCTGACGTCGATGATTTATCGACCAATATGGATGGTGATGCGGGTCCGGATATGCCTGTGGATATTGAAGTATTGCCACGCGTACTCAAAGTATTTGCACCTGCAAAACACAAAAAGAAAAAAGCCTTAAATCTGCCTAAACTACCACATATATAACAAGTAATTGGTAACACAAAAGCTCTCTATCAAAAGATAGAGAGCTTTTGTGTTTATTAGTTTATAAGAATCTATGTACATTAGTCCACGATGATTGCATCATGCAAGCGGAAGCTATAAATGTAACATGCTTTCACGGGCATTCCCGTCAATCGCTGCAAGGCCTCTTTATAGAGGTCCATTTGGATTTTATAGCGCTTAATGAGTTCTTCTCCGGATGTAACGCGATCCGTTTTGTAATCTACGAGAACCCATTCGCCATCCTCCTCAAAGGCCGTATCAATAATACCTTGGAGGAACAGATTTTCCCCGTCCTCTAAGGTGTCGTATACGCGTTTTCCTTCAAAGAGCATGCTAAACGGCAACTCTCGTTCGATACGTTTTGCATTGATAAGGCGCTTACCAAGATCAGAGCTAAAAAATTTATACAAACTCGTATCGCTTAATAAATTCCGTTCTTCCTCTGTAAAAGTCCCATTCGCCACCAGTGCATCGAGTTCTTTCGTCAAAGAAGCTTGCGTATACGTCACAAGAGGTAGCCATTGCATAGCCTCATGCATCAAGGTTCCCCATTGAGCACCGGTTAATACATCATCTTCAGACTGTAATGCTTGTGGCTTTCGACCGAATACGGAGTTTGCTAGGTCATCTGCTGAAACTTCTACCGTTGCAATCGGTTCATTTAGAGTATCAATAGTTCCTGCTTCAAGTTCTCGTTCTTGGAATCGTCGCTTCAATTCACTAACGGAAATTTTAGCAGTACGTCGTGTAGCATCGTTGTATGGATAGGTATAGTTAAAACGGTCCACGATTTCCTGCGGTAATTCTACGGAATTAACAGCTTTTAACTCACGCACCTTGTTGATGGTTGTCTCGTCGATATCCGCTTTGTAATCGAGATCACCATAAAGAGAGCCATCATGGATTTCAACCTTTAAACGACACTGTTTATCCGGTAAATCAAAATAAGTTGGCCCTTCGTACTCAATGGCTACGCGCAATGGATTGCCACCATCTAAATGACGAGCAAAGCCCATAATCATCCAGTCTAGATAGGCATTAGCTTGTGTAATAATATCTGTCGGTAACTGTTGAGTTTCTACGGAAGCCGCATTTTTAATGAGCTCACCTATGGTGCTTAACACACCTTTAGAATTTTTAAAGCCTTTAATAAAGCCTGTCATGAACAGCTTATCTCGTGCCCGTGTCAAGGCAACATAGAGAATGCGCTGCTCCTCCGCCTTGAGGGCCGCTTCTTTTACGTCTTTCACATAAAACCAAGGCATGGTCGGGAAGGACACTCGAATATCTGGGAAATACCCTTTCAAACCAAGACCTGCATTTTTATCGATAAGAAGCTCTGAACGCAAGTCCATCATATTGAATCTTTTTTGTACACCAGATAGGAACACTACAGGGAATTCAAGGCCCTTACTCTTATGGATGGTCATGAGGCGCACCACATTGTCCGCCTCACTCACCACATTGGCAAGTGGCATATCTTGATTACTGTCGCGCAAGCTTTCCACAAAGCGCAAGAACCTAAAGAGCCCTCGGAAGCCAGAGGCTTCATAGCCCTTGGCTCTATCGTATAAGGCGAGCACATTGGCACGACGAACGAGGCCATTCGGCATAGCTCCCACATAGTTTACATAGTCTTGAGATTCGTAAATATCCCACAACAAGTCGGTCACACCGTGACGACGCGATAAGGTGCGCCACCTTTCCATATGCCCAATAAAGGCCAATAAGCGCTCATCTTGAGCCTCTTCTGCATAGGCTGGCATAAGAGACCATAAGGAGCCATCACCAGACAGGCGCAATGCACCTAGTTCGTTGGCATCAAGGCCTACCAGGCCAGAGTGCAACACGGCAGCCATCGGCAAATCTTGTTCCGGATTATCTATGACGGATAACAACGCCAATAAGAGTTGAATCTCTTGGGCTTCAAAGTAACCGTCTCGCTCATTTACAACTGCAGGAATCCCCGCTTGCCGCATGGCTTCTACGGCACGGGTGCCCCAGCCCGCTAAGGATCTGCGCAAAATAGCAAAGTCTCGCCACTCGATTTGACGGAATGTGCCATCTGGATTTTGTACCTGCTTCTTAGCAACATAGATTTCTTTGATTTTTTGAATGATGAAATCTAGCTCACGCTCGTTGTTTTCAGGATCATCTCCTTCATCTTCGTCACTTTCACTAGCACCAAGGGTATCCTTACTCACATCTAAGAGCTGTAATTCCACGTCACCACCGATCCAATCCTCTGGCGCATCCTCTACGATGCGGCCAGGAATGAGCGATTCAGCCTCTGTATAATTGAGCTCTGCTGCCTCTTCCGTCATGATTTGGTAGAACAAGAAATTCGTTGCAGCCAAGATATTTTCATCAGATCGGAAATTCTTCGCTAGGTCGATACGACGTTCTACCACATCATTGCCGCCGTACGTATTATATTTCTCCATGAACAGAGAACTATCGGCCATACGGAAGCTATAAATAGCCTGCTTCACGTCCCCCACATAGAACCTATTATCGATGCGAGAAATCAAGTTAATAATCGTCTCTTGCACGCCGTTCGTATCTTGGTATTCATCGACCATGATTTCTTTGAACGTATCTTGCAGTTCCTTCGCCACTTCAGATGGCTGAGGATCATCCTCTGTGCCAGGCTCAACGAGAAGGGCCAAGCATAAATGCTCAAGGTCGCTGAAATCCATGATGCCTTGCTCTTGTTTCATATCCCGATACGCTTGATGGAACGCAATTGTGAGCTCTACTAACCCTTCTATGATTGGATATTGAGCCTTGAACTGGTCTTGCAAGGTAGCTTCCGGAACGGTGAATATAGCGGCTTGCATAGCTTTAAGGTCATCTTTATTTTGACCACCCAAAGATTTAAACTCTGCCACCAATATAGGGTCATAGGCTTGCGCCTCTTTTGAACCCATACGGAACTGATCCTTAATAAAGGTATCCATATGTTTACAAGCTTCCCCCATGTCGCCCCAAGTTTGAGCCGCTGAAAGCATGCCTAGTGCAGCCAGTTGATTATCGTATATATTTTGCCATTTATGAGGCCCGGTCGGATCGAGCAAGATTTGTTCCATCTGCTCTAAGCGCTCGCGAATGCGATTGATGACAGCCATGTGATTCGACCACATATATTCACCCCACAACGTATCGCTAGGGTTTATGGTCATCGCCTCTTTATAAGGCTCTAAGGCTTTTCGTAGCCATCCATCGGGATTGGCGAGGGACATGGCGTAGTTATACAGGGACATAATCTTCGCCGTTAAGCCTGCATCAGATTTATCATCGCTGAAGAAATCCGCTAGCTCATAGATATTATAAAGGCCCTCTTCATAGGATTTAGTTAATAAATCGGCTAATACCTCTTGTTGTAGCAATGCCATTTCTGCTTCATTGCCGATGCGCGCTGTCGGATTAATGTCGAGCTTATAGAAATAGGACCGGATTACCCATTGGCAAAAGGAGTGCAATGTAGAAATATGAGCCGAGGGCAACAGATTGAGCTGTCGTTCAAGGCGCGCTTGTAGTGCAGCATCATCTGTAGATTCCATGGCTTTAGCCAAGGCAAGGCCAATACGAGCACTCATCTCTTGGGCTGCGGCCTTTGTGAAAGTTACAACCATGAGTTCTTGAACAGATAAGGGATTATCCATGTCCTTAAGGCGCGTAATAATGCGTTCTACTAGGACCGCTGTCTTACCTGAACCGGCAGCGGCCGCAACAAGTAAGGTCTGATTATCTAAGGAGGAATCCTTAGGCGCTATAATAGCAGACTCCTGCTCTGGCGTCCATTTAACACCCATGGTTTTCACCTCCTTCGCTACTATTATTTCCGTCGTTATTGTTATTTCCGTTATTGCTGCTATTTCGGTCGTTATTGCGATTCCCATTGTTATCGCAATTTTCGTCATTTAAGACCTCTTTCATCCGTTCTAATGCGTCATTCTCGGACAATCTAGACAAATAATTATATCGATTACGGCTAGAATCAAAGCGACATACCGTTCTGTAGTCGCAGTATGTACAAGGTCTAAGGCCATTCAATTGATATGGCTTAATCGGGAACTGCCCGTCCCCAATGTTACGTCCCGTCTCAGCCATCACATGATTTGTATAGCGGCACATTACGTCAAATTCACCTGTAGACTTAACCTTCCGCAAATCTCTGCTGGAAATGGTTTGGTCTTTTTTCGTAGCAATCGGCACATAAGGCCCTCGCTTAGAACCATAGGACAAGAACTTATTGTCAATATGCGTCAACAACTCAATATCATCGGAGAAGTACCCACTGTTTTGCCAAGCATCGCTTTCATTAGCCAACGAAACGGCCTCTTCATAAGATATAGGCGCATCAGCAGGGATTTTAGGGTTCTTCACGTAGGAGTAAACCACCGCCGCAGGGGACATAGATCCGCCATGTGTTTTACCATAAGCGGACTCCAAAGCCAACAGATAGGTCATGAGTTGCAGTTTAAGGCCATAATAGACATCTTGGGCCGTCACATGAGCACCACCCGACTTGTAGTCGATAACCATGCCATAGGTTTGATCATCCCGTGTATATTCGTCAATGCGGTCAATTTGACCGATGAGTCGCAAGTAACGGTCTTCACCAAGAGGGACCCGAATAGGATTCCAGCCTCCTTGACGACCAAAATCTTGCTCTAAATACTTCGTATCAAAATCGCTGCGCTTAGACCACTCTACGAGGCGATCTACCGTCACATGTAATGTTCTCTGTACACGCTGTTCAATGGCCTTTTGGTAGGCATCGCTCGTTTCTTCACCTAGCTGATTTTCTTGCAAGATTTCGTCTGCCACAGTACGGCATAGATTTTCTTGTTCCTCTTCGTCGAGGTCACGCCATTGTTTATTGTTTTCTAATAGATAATTCCCTAAGCGCTCTAAATTAGCATGTAAGAACGTACCGATTTCAGGAGCTCCAAAGGAGCGTACTGGACGCGGTTCTAGCTTCAAACCATATTGGGCATAGAACTTAAACGGACATTGTTGGTATCGTTCAAGGCGCGTCACAGAACCAGACATGTAGCCTTTAGACAAGAATAGACCATTCACTAAATCCTGCGTTATGACAGGCACATCGTTGTTATCTCGAATGCCACGTGACACCTCCGCTAAACGAGGACGATAGGTTTCGCTTTCACGAGCCCAGTTATAGAGTCCCCACCAAAGAGGATTGACCTCATAACCACTAAAGAGAGCCCCCCAACGCTCAGATAGCAATGACAGACTTTGGAGTGGCCGCCACACGTAATCTGCCTCTGTATCAGGTGCAATGGAGAGAGGAATATCTACTGCCTGATCTACGTACCCAAGAGATTCTAATCGCTTTACAACGAGGGATGGCTCAAGACCTGTTCCATCCTCACCAGATCCCGCATAGGACAAGGTCAACGAATCGGATGCCCGTGTCATGGCGAGATATAATAGAAAATTCTCGTTGAAAGCCTTCGGCAAGGCCCCTTCTGCTAAGGTAATGCCTGCATCGGCCAATTCTTGACGCTCCTTATCCTTGATGAGGCCTTCATCTCCCATACTTTGAGGGAATACGCCTTGGTTGAGGCCCATTACGAACACCTTAGGCCACCACTGGCTGTAACCACGTTCGATAGTGGTAATCACCACATGGTCTAAAGACGGCGGAATCATAGAGTAGTTTACATCGCTAAGGCCTTCTTCGAGGAGGAGCATCATCTCATCCAGAGTCAATATTTCATCCTTCATGACCATAGAAATTTCGTCTATAAAGGAAAGAACCGCATTATACATCTGTTCATGACTAGCTTTGGATTCTTGATCACCTATAGTTTCTGCGTCCTTCGCCCATTCATAGAGCCGCTCTGGCACTTGTAAGATTTCTAATAAACCATAAAGTTGTGTACCCCACTCAGCCCCTGTATGACCCTCCGCATTAGCAGCAAAGTCAAACCATGAAGATAATATATCCATAATAGTTTCTCTTGCTTTGTTAACACGTGCTCTGCGTGGTGCATCTACGTGGCTCTCTTCATCTTGCCCCTCATGAAAGCCTCGTAGGTACGGCCAGCTTTCACGTTCCCATTTATAATGGTCGATACCAAACTCGAGAACGTAGTTCTCTAACTCATCTACAGCCTCACGAGTAAGCGGCATCAAGTCCGTCTTGAGCAATAGAAACATGCTGTCCCGACTATAGTTATGACGCACGATATCAAAGAGAGCCGTCAATAGCTCACCTAATGGATGGTTTTTCATAGGCCGCTGACGGTCGATAAAGTGCGGGATGCCGTAGCGAGCAAAAACCTTTTCTAAAGTGTCACCATAGGTTTCAGACTCGCGGAGCATGATACATACATCTCGGTAACGAGCCTCTTCAGATGATTCTATATAGGCTAAAATACGACGAGCCACCGCATCGGCTTCGCGTTCCCTGTTATAGCCTCGAATAAGCGGAATCGTTGCATCTATAGTATTTTTCTTACTAGGGCTAGCAAAGTAATTAGCCTCTAGCTCTTGAACGATTTGAGGGCCTCGTTTCCCATCAAAGCCAACCCAGTTGATATTAAAGCCATAACGAGCAACTAAGGTGTCGTAAATCTCTAAAGGGCGGCTGAAGAGATGCTCCCCTCGACGAGCTAAATTTAACGCCTTTGGAGCCATCGGTAAATCGATAGTAATAACGGCTTCCTTTGCCAAGTCAAACAAGGTATAAATCAGCTCGTAGTGTGTGGGCGTAAACCAATGAAAACCATCGATAAAGACATGGCTATTCTCCATAAGAGGAGATTGTGGCAAAGCCTCTACGATTTCCATGATAGGATCGATGTCGCGCTCCCCATGACGACTGAGTTCCTCTTCATAAGCAGACATACAGATAGCTAGCTCGCGTAATTTCTTTTGTAATACATTATTTTTAACAGATTCTGCCCCTCGTTCTAGGTCAGCAGGGCCTACACGAAAGGCGCGGAATTCAGAAAAGAGCTGTTGCAATACGGAGGAAAACTCAGGCCGCTTTGTAGCCTGTTCTAACAGCCCCAGTTCCTTTTGCTTTCGTTTCATTACAAGGCGCAACAACATAGACCGGCCAAAGCTTGATAAACTTGATTGACCAGCCCCTTTTGAGCCTATCGATTGATATACCTGATAACCCAAACGCCCAAAGCCTACGACACGAACCGTAGTAAAGCCTTTTTCAGGCATAAATTCAGCTAGCTCCCGTTCTACCCGATAGGTGGCAGGTTCAGGAACAAGTAAAATTATTGGTTCCCCTGGACAATCTGTCATGACCTGACGTATGCGCTCATATACGGCACGTGTCTTGCCTGATCCAGCCCGTCCATAATAGACGCTAATACTCATGAGACCTCCCTAGTGAAACTTTCACCATCTCAATTGATGTAATTCACAAATGTATGTTGCTCATATCAGTTAACGCATTAGATATAACACTACACAAATTAGTTGTAGCACTATACGAATTAGATATAGCATTAAACGAAGTTTTTCGATATAATAAATTACTATACTGATTATTATTATATAGTAATATGACATTCTATGGCTAATTGTACAATATTTGACTCATATGATTATATTTATTTATAATTAAGATAATATTTTATATTTTATTTACAATTAGCATGAATTCCTATATAATACAAGTTAGTATCTGTGTTATTTGTAAAATCATGTATTTAGGAGTAAATTATTATGAACAAAAAACATTTAGCAACTGCTTTTGCAGTATTTGCAGCGACAACAATGTCTTTCTCTGCTTTTGCTGCAACTATCGATGCTAATGCACGCGCTTATGAACGTGCTTCAGCAGAGCAATATTCTTATCCTGCACCACAAGCGGCTACGCCAGCTTACCAAACTAGTTATGCCACAAGTGCACCGCGCCCTGGTTACAAACCATTGCCAGCAGTGCCTTATACAGCAGGCGATATGGCTCAACAAATGCCTGTATCTAAAGAATTAGGTGATCCAATCTTTGTGGCACCACAAACAACAGCTGTAGGTCTTCAAATCATGGATCCTATCCCTACTGAAGCCCAACCGGTATACCAAGAAACTGTAAACTCCGTAACAGCTAATGGCAACGGCAGCTCCTACATTTCTCGCTACAAAGCTAACCAATTAAATGCGTTTGACTTATTGTTAAATGGCAAAACTTACACATATGCCTTGCCTGCATACACTAATGGCTACCAAGTTAAAACTGCTAGCTCTTACAACCGTGCTGGCAACGGTGTTGCGAATGTATTCTCTACAAACGTAATCACTGAAGCAGTTGTAAATAACAACTCTTTGCGTATCACTGTAAACATGACTCAACCAACAGCTATAGCAGCTGCTAAATTGCGTTCCATGCAACAAACTGGTCAAGTAGCAAATGGTGAAGTAGCTGCATTGTTCGCTTACAATGAAAGCTATGATGGTGTAAAACAAGCGGCTCATTACGATATCTTCAACAATAACGGTCGTTACATCGTTGTTAAATCCGGTGCTGTAACTGTACCAAATGGTGCGCAACATCCTTACGCAACTGCATTATTCGCAGTAACTGAAGACACTGTAGCAGCTGTAACCGTATCTGGCAACACTGCTGAAGCTTCTGATTTAGTAAAAGGCACTGCATACGCAATTGCACAATCTGCTAAGGTGTCCAATAACAAAGTATCTACTAAATCTAAAAAATAATTCGTTACGAATTTAATTTTATCTGGTGAAAGCCCCCAACTTTTGCTAGCACAAAAGACTATAAATCACTAACTCCCCCAATGAGGCAACTCATTAGGGGAGTTTTTATGTTCTTTATATTACGTTGTATTATAGTCCCGTTCCAGTTCTATTATAGCTCCGTTATAATCGCGTAAAGACCTCTAATGCCTTATACGCCATTAATCGATAACCACGCTCGTTGGGATGAACCTCTCCGGCAAAGACAATTTGTCCAATTTGATCTGCTTCAAACAAGGTAGTATAGAAATCTATAACTTTAATATTATGCGCCTCTGCGTAAGCTTTTAGCTGTTCATTAACCTCTCGTACAACCAGATCCAATCCGTCCATATCGCTATCAATTTGAGTTTCTAAACCGATGATTACCATCCCTTTTGTACTAGCCAGCTCAATAGCTTTCACCAAAGCCTTGTACACATAGGTACTATCTCGACCTTGTAAAATATCGTTAGTGCCACACATCAAGAAAATATAACGTGTTGGATCGGATACAGCAGTAACCGCCCAATTTTCAATATTATATATCATCCCCTGTACGGAGCAGCCATCTTCACCATAATTTGTAAAATTAACACCCTCTATGGATGCATCACAGATTTCGACCCAACCCCGTCCATAAGGCACATCATAGCCACGCGTAATGCTATCGCCAAAACAGATGATTTCCATTTACATCCCTCCTGTACTATGACTCAATCATATAATAAAAGAACACCATACACAATATACATATTAATTACAAAAAGGACCCGTTTTGAACTGCCCTCCAATTAGATACAATTTTTAGAAAGGCAGTTCATTTACGGATCCTTTTATATTATTTAAGACGAATGAAGAACAATGCACATGCACCGATAATAGGCGCTATAGCGATAGACATCAAGGACATTTGGTAACTGCCCGTCATGACGAGGACATTGCCCAAGAGCAGTGGTGCCAAGAGAGCACCAATTTGGTTAAACAAGTTTACAAAGCCCGCTGTAGTACCGCGCAAATGAGGTGCTGCAGATTGAACTACGAGAGCATTGGTCAACGCACTATGCATGAAGGCCCCAATACCAAGAATCGGACCTGTTACAAAGAGCATATTTGGATTTGACGTGCTTGCAAACAAAATTAAAGCTGGCCCAAACAAGAACATAACGAGAGCCGCTAAATGGTTCTTCTTAATTGGTAAGATATCAGATAAAATACCGATCGTTGGTTTCGCAATTAGCGCAGCCGTACCGAACACGCTCATGACTTGGCCTGCATAGATAGCCGTTACACCTAATTGTTTAACCATGTATAAGTTCGCCCATTGCGTTACGCCCCAAGTCGTACCTGTGGCGAAGAAGCCAGCAATTGCCAAGCAACAAATGTTACGGTTTGAAACGATATGCTTCAAGTTTTCTACTAAAGACGTTTGTCCTACGCCAAGCTTAGCAGCCGCTTCAGAAGCCTCTGCTTCTCGTTGTGCGAGAATTTCTGCACTCGGCTTACGCACTGTGAAGTAACATAATACAAGTACTACCAACGGTAAGATGGCTGTAGCAAGGAATGCAGTTTGCCAACCGTAATGTGTAGC
>ERZ1106931.629-NODE-629-length-20691-cov-23.878659_pt1 | contig 20691 bp, 18 predicted proteins | sample MGYA00403664_ERZ1106931 | MGnify/ENA primary metagenome ERZ1106931 (study PRJEB35170, sample SAMEA104062435) | human gut metagenome | biome: human gut; feature: human-associated habitat; material: faeces | place: Denmark | collected 2012-06-29 ... | reverse complement strand
AGGAACAAGGATGGAAAGGTACTCCTGTTAGTCCAAACTTATCGGTACACCTCACGCCGCATATTGGCACAAGGCTTTTATCAAGCGAGGATTCCGACTTTCTTATAGATATAATCGACGTTTTTCAGATAAGGATCGTATGTGAAGCAAGACTGTATCTCATCAAGCGTGAGATGCTTTCTGACTTCCTCATTGCTTTCGATGTTCTTTTTGAAATCAGTGTGATTCAACGCGCTATCCATGCTGGAAGGCTGAATCAGATCGTAGGCGTTTTCTCTTGTCATGCCTTTTTCAATCAGGGCAGTCAGGACGCGAGATGAGAATATTGCATTGTTAGTCAGATGAATGTTCTTTTCCATCATTTCAGGGAAAACGGTAAGATTTCTGATGATCTTTGTCATTCTCTGCAAAGCATAATCAGTAAGCTCAATCATATCGATGAAGGAAACTCTTTCGACACAGGAATGTGTCAGATCTCTTTCATGATACAAAGCGTTATCCTCTAATATTGGGAAGAGATATCCACGGATGATTCTTGCACATCCAGTAATGTTCTCACTGGCAATCGGGTTTCTCTTCTGCGGCATAGCAGAAGATCCCTTCTGACCTTTTGAAAAGCCTTCTTCTACTTCATGGATTTCACTTCTTGAAAGATTTCTGATTTCGACAGCGATCTTTTCCAAAGTGGATGCAAGTATCGCAAGTGTACAGGCATAATGCTCGTGGCGGTCTCTAGAGAGGACCTGTGTAGCGATAGCAGAACTTTCAAGACCGAGAATTTCGCCGGCGATATCCTGGATGCGAGGATCGATATCAGCATAATTGCCGACTGCTCCGCTGAGCTTGATTGCTTCGATATACTTCCTGTTAGTCTTGAATGAAGAGAGCGTTCTCATTGTTTCATCATAATAGTTTGCCCATTTCAGACCGAATGAAGTGATCTCGGCGTGCATGCCATGTGTTCTTCCGATGCACGGAGTATATTTGTATTGAAGCGCTTTTTCCTTCAATGCGTCTAAGAAGGCATCAAGATCTTTTTCGATGATATCATTTGCCTCTTTATAGAGAAGAGACATAGCGGTATCAACAACATCCGTACTTGTAAGACCAAAGTGGACAAAGCGCTTTTCTTCGCCCAAGGTCTCAGAAATCTGACGTGTAAAAGCGATGACGTCATGTTTGGTGACAGCTTCAATTTCCTGAATTCTTGCAACGTTGACCTTGCCGTTTTTCTTGGCGGCTATAAAATCTTCTTCAGGAATGACACCGATTCTCGACCATGCCTCCATCGAGGCCAGTTCGACTTTCCAATAAGCGTTGAAGCGGGATTCGTCATCGAACAAAGATGACATTTCCTTTGTCAGATAGCGCTCAATCATCAAAAGACTTCCTTTCTCAGAATCGTACCATCTTTATCAGGGGAAACTGAGATGATATCAATGGAAACGCCAAGATATTTCTCAATAGTTGAAATATAGTTCTTGCAGTTGAGCGGTAATTCATCAAATGTCTTGCAGGTAGAGATGTCCTCTTTCCAGGAAGGAAGGGTGATAAACTCCGGCTTGACTAAGGAGAGCTCCATGACATTGCTAGGCATGAAGTCGATCTTTTCTCCGTTTAAAGTGTATCCTGTGCAGATCTTGATTTCATCGACGGCGGAAAGAACATCCAAAAGCATGATGGCGCAGTGTGTGATGCCAGAGATATTCTTGACATACTTCAACTGAGGGATATCAAGCCATCCGACTCTTCTAGGACGATGTGTGACTGTTCCGTATTCATGTCCTTTTTCACGGATAAGATTTCCGATCTCGTTATTGATTTCGCTGGGGAAAGGACCTTCTCCAACTCTTGTGGTATATGCCTTCATGACACCTAAGACACCTTCGACAGCAGTAAGCGGAAGACCGGTGTTAGAAGGGATTGCAGTAGCCAAAGGAGAGGAAGATGTGACATAAGGGAATGTTCCATAAGTGAGGCAAAGCATAGCACCCTGAGCACCTTCGAACAAAATCTTCTTTCCTTCTTTATAAGAATTCTGAAGGAAAGTAGTTGTATCGGCGATGAAAGGAAGAAGAACTTCTCTGTCTTTCATCAATTCATCATAGATCTCTTCTTCAGAGAACTGCTTTCCGCCATAAGCGAGAAGTTCTTTGTTTTTCAAAGGAAGGACTTCGTGTACTCTTTCTTTGAGGAATTCAGGATAAAGAAGATCACCGACACGGATAGAAAGACGTGCGGCTCTATCCTCATAGCAAGGACCAATTCCGTTCTTTGTTGTTCCGATCTTATATTCGCCTAATGCGTTCTCTCTTGCGATATCAAGCTCGACATGATAAGGCATAAGAAGCGTAGCGCGCTTCGAGATCATCAACTTGAAATCCTTGACTCCCTTTTCATGAATGTTGTTCATCTCAGTGATCAAAGAAGTCGGATTGATAACCATACCATCAGCAAGGACATTGACCGTATCCTTGTTCAAAATTCCTGACGGAAGAAGGCGAAGAGCGTATCTGACACCATGATGTTCGATGGTATGACCAGCGTTGTTGCCCCCTTGCGAACGGACGACTATCTGTGCCTTTGTTGCACAATAATCGGTGATTTTACCTTTTCCTTCATCACCCCATTGCATCCCTTCTATGGCTAAAGTTCTCATAAGTAAAAAAGCCTCCTTTGAATTGTACTGTAACAAGAACTTCTTATTACTTATGTATCTTATCACTTGCGATTTCAAATGGAAGAAAAAAATGAATTTTTTTCGGTTGACAAATCCAGAAGGCACCAGTTAAATATTTTAGTAAGGAGAATGTAATTCATGCAAAGCACAGTTTATTTTTCAAGAGACTTAGACGGGAAGCATATCAAAGACCTTTATAAATTATTTGAAGGCAAGCTTTCTGGCAATATTGCCATCAAACTTCATTCCGGAGAAGAAGGGAACCAGAATTTCTTACGCCCCGAATATCTTAAAGACATCATCGATTATGTCGATGGAACAGTCGTCGAATGCAATACTGCCTATGAAGGATCCAGAAACACCAGCGAAAAGCACCTTAAGACTTTGAAAGAGCACGGATGGAGCAAGTACTTCAAAGTCGATCTTCTCGATGAAGAGGAGGATGACTTGGTCTTACCGATTGAAAACGGATTTGTTTTAGATAAGAACTATGTCGGAAAAGACCTCTCAAAATATGATTCCTTATTAGTGCTCTCTCATTTCAAAGGTCATCCGATGGGCGGATACGGAGGAGCCTTAAAGCAGCTTTCCATCGGTGTCGCATCCAGTAGAGGAAAAGCATGGATTCATTCCGCTGGAAAAACAACAGATCAGTCCAAATTTTGGAACAATCTTCCTAAGCAAGACACTTTCTTAGAGGCTATGGCGGATGCTGCATCCTCTGTTGTCAGATATTTCAAAGGAAACAGCCTATATATCAATATCATGAAGAACATGTCAGTCGATTGTGACTGCTGTGCAGTTGCCGAAGATCCGTGCATGAAAGATATCGGCGTACTGATCAGCGATGATCCCGTTGCTATCGATAAAGCATGCATTGATCTGGTCATGAACAGCAATGATCCTGGAAAAGAACACTTTATGGAAAGAGTCAATTCCAGACATGGTCTTCACACCATTGAAGCGGCTGAAAAGTTAGGCATCGGAACAACTGATTATAAGTTGATTGAAGTCAAGTAAACAACATAACGAATAAAGCGGACCTACGATGGCCCGCTTTATTTCATTCTTCGATAACTAACGGTCTTTTCCTAAACAGAACAAGCATCAGCGTCATACAGATAGTCGAAATAAGAAGGCCAAAGGAAACATCGCTTAAATAGTGAGCGCCGATACGGATTCTCGTATAAGCGATAAGCAAGGTATATGCCAAACAGATGAAATAAGTGACATAATTGCTTCCCTTGAATTTGAAACGGAACAAGGGAGAAAGACAAGCTAATAACATAGTGGTTGTAGCTGTTGCGACATGTCCGCTAGGCCAGGATTTATAGTAATCACCTTTATGTTTGAATGGCTGGAACTGATACCAGGCGCGGAATGTATCTCCATTGACATTCAATGTCGGATCGACCAAGAATCGATATCTCGGTCTTCCTCCGATTTTTTTCAATAATGTCATCACACCGATTTGAAGCAAGGAAACAAACAGAATAATAAGACCTAACTTCAGTGTGTTATCAAGATTGTGATGGTCTAAGAATACGATGGCTAAGACAGAATAGAAAATCATGATGCAGGCGCTGATACCATAGGCTAACCCCTTTTCAAAGACCAGACCATATCGTTTTCCGTTATCGACCATGTGACTGCCCAAATAATAAGTGGCTCCGATGAGTGTCGATAAACCTAAGACGATGCCAAGAATCTTCCAGTATACCTTGTCTCTTGGAAACAATCCTAAGAAACATAGTATTCCGCCTAATGCAGTGATCCAATAGGATACCGATTCTCCGATCGTCTCAAAGAAACCGGCGAAACCATTTGAACTATCGGCAATCGCTTTTGAAATGGAGAGGTCATAGAAAGTTCCGAATATGATTCCGATAATAGAAATGCTAGCGGGAATGAGAAGACACCAAATAGGTATTGAAAACAGCTTTTTGCGCATATGTTCGAGCTCCTTACTAATATGATAACATTAAAAGTCTTACTATTCGGCGCTTTTGTCAATAAAACCACCGAATCACTTAAAAGCCATACTAAATTGTAACCACTTTCTTAAAAAAAAGATACAAATTTCAAAAAAACTTATATAATACTTATATACGAATGAAAACTGCGGTTTACCGCGAAAGGAGAACATTATGGCAAAACCTACTAGAAGACATAGAGAGCCTGTAAGAAAGTTGGATGTTTTTAATTTACCTCTTGGCGTTTATCTTGATGAAAAGAGCTTCGGCGAAATTCATCTTCTTCATTCCCATCGTTCTGCTAATGGTGAACCTGAATTGATGTATGAGGGTCTCCTTCATAAAGGTCAGCTCACTTTGGTCACTGGCGCAAATCTTGAAAAACAGATTCCGTCCCAGGGATACAATCACGGCTTCACTTTTGAAGGATTCGCACAGCAGCTCTTTGTTGTTGATAACGCTTGTGTTTCGTACAATGCCCAAGAAGACAGAACCTTCGCTTACATCAACCCCACTTCCAAGTTGATGTTCCAGGGCGATCCTTCAAAGAAATACAGAATCTACTTCCACATCTATGAAAACTGTGTCGGCGAAGAAAACAATCGTTGGGTTGTCGTTAACGCTGAAGAACTCTAAATCAGGCTTATGAAGCTGCCTTCGGGCAGCTTTTTTCCTGACTCTAGAAAGAAAAAATCCACAAAAAAAGACAGAAAGTAAAAAAATCGCTTTCTGTCTTTTCTTAATCAGTCCTGCTTTTCTTTCTTTTCTTCAGTCAAAGACGGGTTGTCTTTCAGTCTCTTATCGAATTCAATGCAGAGAAGCATAGCGATGCTGACACCGATAAAGATGAAACCGAAAGAAGAAATCGTGTAGATTACCCAAGTGTATCCGCTCCATTTGTTCAGATACAAAGCGAGGCTGACAGCCTCTAATATGAGTGCGCTGATCGCAAAGGACCAAAGCAAGCATTTGTAGCTTAACAACAATCTCATTTTATTTTTCATTTTGATGAGCCCTCCTCTTGGCTTCAATCATATTGGAAGATCTTTTCACATCGACCATCTTCCTGTACTCCGTCATCGCCCTTTCGTATTTTCCGGCATTGCCCGGTTCATAGAAGACAGTGTTGATCAGTTCGTCAGGCAGGTATTCGATGTATTTCCATACTTTTGGATCATCATAGGGATACGAATATCCGTCCGGAACATTTGCTCTTGTCAGCTTCAGATAATCTTTCACATGTATCGGAGCGTCGGAGACCATATCCATCGCTTTTTCAATTGCAAGACATGATGATTTGGACTTCGGTGAACCGGCAAGATCGACAACGGTGAATCCTAGCGGAATCATCGCCTCTGGCAGACCGACTTCTCTAGCAACCTGACAGGCGTGATAACAGCGATCTACTGCCTGAGGATTCGCTAATCCGATATCTTCATAGGCGGTAACAAGAAGCCTACGTATTGTACCCTCTAAATCGCCGCTCTTCAAGAGTTTTGCAAGATAATAAATCGCGGCATCGATTTCAGAACCGCGAATCGACTTTTGGAAAGCGGAGACGGTGTTGTAATGCTCGTCATCATCTTTGTCGCTGAGGTAGTTCGGTATAGTGACAACGCTTTTGACATCATCGATATCGATAAGATGACTGCTAGGATAAGAAAAGCCTGTTGCTTCCAATTGGTTGTAGGCAAAACGGAGATCGCCACCCGATATCTTTGAAAGATATTCAAGTGCCTCATCTGTGAATTTTCTCTTGTTTCCAAGTCCTTTTTCCGAAGAAACTGCTCTTTTCAAAGCGATTAGGATATCATCGCTTGTAAGAGGTTCTGTCTCTAACAGCCTTGTTCTAGAACGGATGGCAGGGTTGAGTGAGATAAGCGGATTGGCTGTTGTGCAACCGATCAAATAGAAATCGCCGTTTTCAAGGTGCGGAAGAAGGATATCCTGTTTTCCCTTGTCCATACGATGGATTTCATCGATGATGACAATAGAGGGGAAGAACTGAATCGCCTCTTTGAAAGTTTCCTCCATTTTGCTCTTATTGTCAACAACGGCATTCAACGAATAAGAATGACATTTGCATGAATTGCTGAACGCTTTTGCAAGTGTTGTCTTTCCAGTACCTGGCGGACCGAAAAACACCATTGAAACAAGCGTATTGTTTTCAATGAGATTATTTAAGAAGGTCTTGATTTTCTCTTGACCGAGAACCTCTTCCATGGTTGTCGGCCTCATGCGGAATGCCAGTGGTTTATCAAACATTTTTATCTATTTCTCTTAATGCGATTTTGAATAATTCAGTGATCTTGTCCTGGACTTTGTTTCCCATAGCGACGACTTCATCATCGGATAACTTTTCTTTCAGAATTCCAGCCGCCATATTGGCTAACATGGAAATGCCGACGGTCTTGATGCCCATATGGTTGGCTGCGATTGCTTCGATTGCAGTCGACATGCCACAGGCATCTGCTCCCATGGCTCTTGCCATTCTGATTTCAGCCTTGCTTTCATACTGCGGACCATAGAACTGCATATAGACACCTTTTTTGACATCAATTCCGGAAAGCTTTGCCTCGTTGATGATTTTATCTGTGATCTCTTCATTGTAGACATCGGACATATCCGGGAATCTTGTTCCGAACTGTTCGAGGTTTTCACCGATAAGCGGAGACTTGATAAGGCACGCGATATGGTCTTGAATCATCATTAGGTCACCTGCGTGGAAATCCGTGTTGATGGCGCCGGCAGCATTTGTAAGAACAAGCCCTTTTACACCCATCAGCTTCATCAGACGAATAGGTGCAACGACTTCTTCGGAAGTGTATCCTTCATAGCAATGAAGACGCCCCTGCATGAGAACGAGAGGAATCCCTTCGAAATATCCGAAAACGAATTGACCTTTGTGCGCTTTGTTTGTAGAGACAGGCAGACCAGGTATCAAAGAATACGGAACAGTGCCTTTTACATCGATCTGAGAGACAAAATCACCGAGTCCGGAACCTAAGACAGCACCGACTTTCGGCTCAAAATCAAACTCTCTTTTGATGCATTGAAGCATTTTTTCGTAATCATGATAAGTAAATTTCATCTTCCTCTCCTTTCTAGGACATAAATATTTTATAATACTTGTTAGAAAAAAATAACACTTATGAGAATATTGATACAAGAATGTTTAGAAGCATCGGTTGTGATTGATGGAATTGTCCATTCCTCAATCGGAAAAGGCGAAGTCGTCTTCGTTTCTTTTACTGAAGGTGACAACGAAACCACAATCGATAAGATGATTGATAAAATGCTGAAACTGAGAATTTTCGAGGATGAAAATGGTAAGACAAACTACAATCTTTCCCAGCATGGAGGAACGATATTGGCTGTTTCTCAGTTCACCCTCTATGCAGATATAAGAAAGGGAAACAGGCCCTCTTTCCAATATGCTTTGAAAGGTGAAGAAAGCGAACCGCTGTTCAATCTTTTCTGCAAGAAGCTCAGTGAGAAAATCGAAGGCGTACAGACCGGTGTCTTCGGTGCCGATATGAAAGTGAGACTGATCAATGATGGTCCCTTTACTGTCTGGATGGATTCTAAGGAGTTAGGTATATGAGTGAGAAAGTTCTTTTAGGCCTCTCTGGAGGCGTCGATAGCGCTGTAGCCGCTTATCTATTGAAAAAGCAGGGATATGATGTCACATGCTGTTTCATGAGAAACTGGGATAGCATCACAAACAATGATATTTTGGGTAACCCTACTTTAAGCGGATCGAAGTGCAGTCAGGAATTCGATTATGATGATGCAGTTGAGACTGCTTTCGAATTGGATCTTCCTATCGTAAGAAAAGACTTCATCGAAGAATACTGGAAAGAAGTATTCTCCATGTTTTTGGATACTTACAAAAAGGGATATACGCCAGATGCCGATGTCTTCTGCAACAAATACATCAAGTTCGGTCACTTCTATGACTATGCAAAATCATTAGGATTCAATACTATTGCAATGGGACATTATGCAATGCGTCTTGATGAGAATGGTGAATCCCATCTGTACAAAGCCTATGACAGAAACAAGGACCAGTCCTATTTCTTAGGACAGATCAGCGAAGAACAGCTCTCCCATGCTCTTTTCCCGCTTGCTGGACTTACGAAACCGGATGTCAGAAAAATCGCAGAAGATCTCAATCTCTCTGTCGCCAAGAAGAAAGACTCAACCGGTGTTTGCTTTATCGGTGAGAGAAACTTCAAGCAGTTCCTCAACAATTATCTTCCTGCAAAGCCTGGAAAGATTGTCGATATGGTAACAGGTGAGACACTGAAAGAACATGACGGTGTTCTCTACTATACAGTCGGTCAGCATAGAGGCTTGAATATCGGTGGCATCAAAGGCCATAGTATGGATCCCTATTTTGTAGTTGGAAAAGATGTCAACAAGAACATCCTTTATGTCGCACAGGAACAAGGAAATACATATCGTAAATCCTATCGATGTCTCTTGGATAACTTCAATTGGATCGGAAGCGATTTGCCCGAAGGCGAATACCCTTGCAACTGCAAGTTCCGCTATCGCGGAAAGGATATGCCTGTCACATTAAGAATCCGTCCTGATAAAACATCTGCCTACCTTGATTATGATGGATACGATTATGTTGCAAAAGGTCAGGTTGCCTGCCTTTATCAAGGTGATAGACTTGTCGGAAGCGGCGTCATTATCGCTACCTATGGAGAAAACCTTCTTCCGCTGAATTATTAGGAAAATTCAGCTGAAAAATGTTGTTTTTAGGCTTGAATTAGAGTAGAATAACGCATGGCTTTTAGAAACGAGGTGAGACACATTGCCTAAGACAGTTGTTAGAGAAGGTGAAACCTTAGACGGCGCAATGAGAAGATTCAAGCGTCAGGTCAACAAGGCTGGAACCATCGCGGACTATCGTAAACACGACTTCTTCCTTAAAAAGGGATTGAAGAGAAAACTTAAGTCCGAAAACGCCAGAAGAAAACATTAAGGCGAATGAAACGGGTTGTCGATTGACTTCCCGTTTTTCTTTCGCTTGTATTGTTGTAAAATATTGTCATGAAATCATTGAAATCATTATTGATAGTCGGACCTGGTCCTTCCTCATCTCATACGATTGGCCCTTATAGAATCAGCAAAGATTTTTTAGAATTCGTTAAAGACAAGTGTCCGATTTCTTTTGATGTGAAGCTTTTTGGTTCACTTGCTTTGACGGGCAAAGGGCACTTCACAGATCAGATCATTATTAAGGCGTTGAATCCGTATCCGACAAAAGTCGAATTCATCACTTCCTTGAACAATCTTGTCCATCCAAATACGATGGAGATGATAGCTTGTCTTAAAGATGGAACCAGAATAACAAAACGTTATTTTTCTATCGGGGGCGGAACCTTCTGCGTCGAGAATGAAGAAGTCAAGGACGAAGAGGTCTATCCATTTTCTGAGTACAGTCAAGCTATCGAATATATGAAAGAACATCATTATCAGGACATATATCAGATGATTGAAGCGTTGGAAGGGAAAGACATTCTTGACTATTCCAAGAAAATGTTAGAGATATCTTTTAAAACATTAGAAGATTCTTTGAAACATAATGATATTCTTCCTGGACCACTCAAATTGAACTCTGTCAGCGGAAAGATCATCGCCGATGCCAATAAGAAAAAGAACATCGCCGAAAAGCGTATCATGTTACTCACAGGATATGCCTATGCGATATCAGAAGCTAATGCAAGAGGAGAAATGATCGTTACTTCTCCTACGTGCGGTTCAGCAGGTGTTGTTCCTTCTGTTCTTTATTACGAATACCATCATTGCCATCGCTCTTTTGAGGATATTGCAAAAGCGTATTTAGTGGGTGCCTTTGTCTGTAACTTCATCAAAGAGAACGCATCGCTTTCAGGTGCTCTTTTAGGCTGTCAGGCCGAAATCGGATCTGCTTCTTCTTTTGCTGCTTCCTGTCTTTCCTATCTGCATCATCTTGATGTTCATCAGATAGAATATGCAGCAGAAGTCGCAATGGAACACTTCCTCGGCCTTACTTGTGATCCTGTCAACGGTTATGTACAGATTCCCTGCATCGAAAGAAACGGAATGGCAAGCGTACATGCCTATAGTTCTTATTTATATGCAAAGAATATTTCTGTTTTCAGAAAGAACAAAGTCTCTTTTGATACGGTCATCAAAGCGATGAACGAAACAGGAAAGGAGATTCCCTCCGATCTGAAGGAAACCTCCTTAGGTGGATTAGCGAAAGTACTTCACTGTTAGAAGACGATGTCAGTGTCTTCTAATCTGATATCGGTAAGACTATCCTGAGACAATTCGATGGATAGTTTTTTGGCGAAGATTTTTCTCTTGTCATAATTGACGGTGACCTGATAAGCGCTGCCGCTTTCATAATAGGTCTGATATTTCTGAAGGAAGCTTGTCATCAAGGTGCTATTCTTCAAAAAGACAGTCTTTCCGGCCATGGAATAAGCAGCGTATTCATAAGTGAAAGCTTCTTCGAATTCCTTGGCTGTGAAAGTCTTCGGATTCTTCAGTTCAATCAAAGAGAGCATGTATTCGTTGACATGATCTCTGATATCCATACGAAGAAGTTCAGGATTGGAATAGGCCTTTCCATTGAACTTGAAGGAAGAGGCGTAGAGTCCGGTAGTAGAAGGCTGGACAAAGAGATCATCAAAACGCTTATCGCCGTTATTGATATAAGTCTTTTCGATGTTGAATTTGTCAGTCGGTTTTTCACCAACAGAACCGACAGAATAGACAGGAAGCGTACAATCGATATGCAATGCCTGGTTCTCGACAAAACCATTGGCATCGATATTGACAGTCGGAGCCGTGATCTCTTTTCTGGAGTAATTCAATGTCATTGAAGAACGAATGGCAGAATTATTCGGAGAAGACATCGTAAACAGTATTTCGTGACCGAAAGGCTGCAAGCAGGTGAAGATGATGGTCTTGGAAGGCTGGTTGATTTCATATTTGATGTATTCGTCGCAGTCTTTGTTCTCATGCCATGTCGCACTTTCGAATTCGGCGGATTCTTTATCGGACCACTTTAAGGAAGCGTTGAAGTTGACATAATTGATGGTAGCGGGCATTAAGGAATAATTGACGCTGATCGTATTGCCATCAGTTGACTTTGTCGAAGAAAGAATTCTGATGTTCTCAACCTCGCTGATGTTGAGTGAACCATTGTTTTCGTCTTTCTTCTTTTCGGTGGAAAGCGCAATAAGCGAACAGGCGGAGACAAGACCGGCAGACAGAATCGACAACGACAAAACGGCTAATCTTCTTTTTGTTTTCATAATTTCCTCTTTTCTAGGGATTCTCTCCCTCACTAAAACATTTGTACGGAAAAGGGGAAAACAAAAAAAGCCCACAAATTTGTGGGCGCATAATGCAAAAATAAGATTACTTTACAAGGTGAAGAATTTTCTCTGCCAAAGTTTCAACGGTATAACCTAAATCGTTGAAGACATCATTGCTCGGAGCGGATTCACCGAAACGATCGATTCCGAAAACAGTCTTGGCATATTTATAAAGCATATCGCTCTTGCCGGCTTCCAAGAAGACACGCTTGTCATAATCGACACCGAAGACTTCATTCTTATAGTCTTCGCTCTGTCTGTCGAATACATCCAAAGCGGGAAGAGAGACGACTCTTGTATCGACACCATTGTTCAACAACATCTTCTGAATGCTGATTGCAGTATTGACTTCGCTTCCTGTGGCAAGAAGTGTAAGCATGGCCTCACTCTGTTCTTTGGAAACAACATAACCGCCCTTCAAAGAGCCTTCAAAGCTAGTTTCAGGATTGTTGACAAGGTTCTGTCTGGACAAGATGATTGCGGTAGGACGGCTGTTTGAAGTGAACGCATAGCGATAAGCGGCTGCACATTCAACAGCATCGGCAGGGCGATAGACAGTGACATCAGGAATGGAGCGGAGCATCGTAAGCTGCTCGATCGGCTGATGGGTCGGACCATCTTCACCGACAGCGACAGAGTCATGGCTGAAGAGGTAGATGGCAGGGATCTTTTCCATAGCTGCCATACGGATGGCTGCTTTCATATAATCAGCGAAGACAAGGAAACATCCGATGTATGTTCTCAGTCCGCCGTGGAGAAGCATGCCGTTCTGAGCACTTGCCATTGCAAATTCTCTGATACCGAAGTTGACGTTCTGACCGGCTCTGTTGGTCGGTAAGAAGTCTGTGAACATCTTGACATGTGTCTTGACGGATTCTGCGACGTCAGCGCTGCCACCGATCAGATTCGGGATTTCCTCAGCGACAATATTGAGTAAGGCCTGGGAAGTGTTTCTAGTAGCATCCTTGAATCCTTCTTCGTATTTCGGTGCACCCTTGAAGATATAAGGGGAGACATCATTATGTTCGAAGGAAACGAAACGATTGTAGTCTTCAGCATATTTGCTTTCATATTCTTTGCAATCGGCCATATAGGCGTCATAGCTTGCTTTTCCGCGTTTGATGAAGCTTTCCTTAAAGGCGAGATAAGCTTCTTCGTTGATCTGGAAGGCAGGGAAAGAAACACCGAGTGTTTCTTTGGTTTTTGTGACTTCTTCGGGAGTGAAGGCTTTGCCGTGGCTCTTTGCTGAACCGGCCAAAGGAGAACCGAAACCGATGACTGTGTGGCAGATGATGATAGTCGGCTTGTTCTTGGCGAGTTTTGCCATGCTGATAGCCTTATCGATCTCATCGATATCATTGCCGTCATTGACAATAAGAACGTTCCACTTGGCGGCTTCAAAACGCTTCTTGGTATCTTCGACAGAAGAATTGGATAAAGGCCCGTCCAAGGTGCAGTCGTTGCAATCATAAAGAAGAATCAGTTTGTTGAGCTGCTGCAAACCGGCCAAAGAGATGGCTTCCTGAGAGATGCCTTCCTCTAAGCAGCCGTCACCGGTGAGAACATAGGTATAGTGATTGACAAGGCGTTTTCCTTCAGGATAGATTGCCTGAAGATGAGCTTCTGCCATTGCCATACCGACAGCCTGAGCCAAACCCTGTCCGAGAGGACCGGAAGTGGCATCGACGCCAGGAGTATGTCCATATTCAGGATGACCAGGAGTCAAGGAACCTAATTGTCTGAACTGCATCAGCTGGTCTAACGGAATCTTATATCCGGCGAGATGCAAGGTTGCATAAAGAAGAGAAGAACCATGACCGGCAGATAAAACAAAACGATCGCGGTTGATCCAATTGGGATCTTCGGGGTTGGCAACAAGGTGCCTTGTGAACAGAGTGTAAACTAATGGGGCAGCGGAAAGAGCGATGCCAGGATGTCCGCTTTTTGCCTTGCAGATCATGTCGAGAGACAAGCCGCGAAGAGTTGCTAATGCTACTTTATCGTAATTCATACAATCCTCCTAAAATAGATACCTTATTTTACCATTATTTGTTATGCGACAAAAGAAAAAGCGGATGGTTTTCCATCCGCATCTAGAATCTTCACCATTTTCCCATGGTACAAGGCGGAAACCGCAGCGGGACTTTAGGATTCCTATTCAAGATAGGCTTTCGACACCGGTCCGGCGATATAAGTCTCCTAGATTAAATTTGTCGGAAACGCGCATTATTTCTAGACACCTTTATGATAAAGTGAACGAGACAATTTTTCAATATGCAATTTATCTTTTCTGACTTTTGCATCGCAATTGTAAACGCGTGAATGAAATCCAAGTCAAAGAACAAATGAGGGTTTTATTCTTTGCCTTCCGGATAATTCTTCAAGAAATCTCTTCCCTTGATCGTCTCAGTCGTTGCCAGAGAATAGAAGTCCTGCTGACGAAGAGCCTCAGAGAGAACGATGGCAACAGAGTTGGAGAGATTGAGACTTCTCGCATTGATCGCCATCGGAATGCGGGCGGTTTTTTCGTAATGCTCTTTCAAGACATTCTTAGGAATACCGGTCGACTCTCTTCCGAACATGAAGAAATGATCAGCGGCGACATCCGAATAATCGAAATCACAGTAAGTATGGTCGGAATAACGGGTGATATAATACCCATCCTCTTTTCCATGCACAGAAAGAAATTCATCGATTGTATCAAAGCGCTCGATTTCAAAGCCGATGGCATAATCCATCTCAGCGCGTCTTAATGCTTTCTCATCTAAGGAAACAGTGAGCGGACCGATGATAGTCAGCTTAGCATCCATCGCCATACAGGTTCGGATGATGTTTCCGATATTTGCCGGCTTTTCCGGCTCAAAAAGAACGATGCGGTTCATCGATACAAAGGAGCGCACTGCTTGACAAGATAGGCAAGAAGGTCGCTGTCTCCTTTACAATAAGGTGCCAGTTTTTCAAAGACCATCTGATGATAGTCGTTGATCCAGCAAAGCTCATCATCAGTGAGCATCTCAAGGTCGATGCCGCGTCTATCATACGGACAATAGGTGATTGTCTCAAACTGGTAGAAGATGCCGTCATCGGTTTCAAAGGCGGGAACGACAAGGAGGTTGTTCTCTAATCTGATTCCGTATTTGTACGGCTTATAGACACCAGGTTCAATGGTGATGATATGACCTAACTGCAAATCAGCGCTGTCGCCTCTATTTGGACGATCATAAAAACGGAAGCCGATAGGTCCTTCATGGACACATGACATATAGCCTACACCATGACCTGTACCGCACTTGTAATCCAAGCCTTCCTTCCACATAATTTCTCTAGCTTTGATATCGATAGAGTGACCAGTGCATCCTTTTTCAAAGATGGTAGTGGATAAAGCAATCTGAGATTTCAAAGTCAAAGTGTAGTCGTGCTTGACAGCATCTGAAACATGCATGGAGACGATGAATGTACGAGTGGTATCGGTTGTTCCGCCATAGTACTGTCCGCCGGAATCGACTAAAAGAAGCTGATTGTTTCTAGTGACAGGAGAATGCTTTTCTTTGCTCGGCGCATAGTGCATCATCGCAGCATTGCTGTCGACAGCAGCTATTGTCTCAAAGGAGAGATCAAAACATCTTGGATTGCTTCTTCTCTGCAACTCGAGATATTCAGCAAGATTCTCTTCGTTCAGTGTTCCTGTATCGATCTTGTCATCGATGTATTTCATCAGTTTCAAGACGGCGATGCCGTCGATAGCCTGAACTTCTTTTGTGTTCTCAATCTCAACCTTGCCTTTGACGGACTTCTGATAGTAGACAGGAGAACTTCTGAAGACGGGGCGCTTGAGGATAGAACAGATGAATGCATTGGTCTTGTTAGGATCGATGAGAGTCGGGACTTCCTCATGCTGCTTTAGGAAGTCTTCAAACTGGTCATAAGGATAGACAGAGATTTCAGCGGGGAAATCATTAGGAATCTTATCCATATCGATGAAGAGGCTTATATGATTGTCAGAAGAGATGTAAAGATAGGAGTAGAAGACAGGGGTGCAGGGGATATCGCTTCCGCGATAGCCTAAGACATAAGCGATATCATCAAGAAGCGGAACGACAATCGCTTCTGCTCCCTGTTGTTTTACCTCTTTCATGATGGCATTGACTCTCTCTTCACGAGTTGTGGAAAGATATTTGTCCTCGACTTTCCAGATCTTTCCTTTCGGAAGAGTAGGAAGATTTGCAACAAAACGGCGATAGGAAACGCGTTTGATTGTGGAATTCTTATCTAAAGCAAAGGAACGCAATTCATTCAAGGAGAAGAGAGAAGAATCAAGTCCTAAAGGATAAAGCCTGTTTTCTTTGATGAACTCTGCCATGGAAGGAACACCATGCTTGCCCATATAGACAAGAGTGCATCCTGATCCTTTGATGTCTCCTTCTGCCTCAGTCCAATAACGGCCGTCGGTATAGATGTAATAGTGATCCTGTGTGACAAGAAGCGTTCCGTCCATTCCCTTGAACGGGCAGAAGTAAAAGCGCTCCGCAGCAAAGCGGCTAGAGCACTCCTCGGACATATGAGGATCGGTGCTTGGAATGATGTAAGCCTTGATGTTATCGGCTTTCATCTGATTCTGCAGGCGAGAGATTCTTTCATCAAAAACGTTCATGACTTATCTCCTTTGTTTTAGCGATTAGTAGGCACGGCCGAAATAGACAACGGTATCAGCACCTTCTTCGCCAGTGTAGGAATCCTTGCTCTGGAACGGGCGCTGATCGAAAGGCATGACTCTAGGAGTTGCATTGAACTCTTCCTTCATCTTCTTTTCGATATCGCCTTCCAAAGAAGACTTGACCATCATCTTGGCAAAGCCTTTCTGGTTGCCGACAACGTCCTTGATCTCATCATAGTTATGGCATTCATAGACATGTTCGTTGAGGAACTTCAAAGCTTTCTGATACATGCCTTCATGGATTTCATTAAGCAAGCCAGGAACCTCTTTTTCAAGCTCTTCAATCGGCATGCTGGATTTGCTTCCATCGTATCTCTTTGTCAAAGTGGCCTGGCCCTTTTCGAGATCCTTCGGACCGATTTCGATACGGAGAGGGATGCCCTTCATTTCGTACTGGGCGAATTTCCAGCCAGGAGTCTTGTTGCTGTCATCGAGATAGACTCTGACGCCTTCGGCTTTCAGCTTCTCTTCAATTTCTTTAGCTTTCTTCAAAACCTCGGGATTGGTATCCATACGGATAGGAATGATGACGACCTGAGTCGGTGCAATCTTAGGAGGGAGAACCAATCCTTCATCATCGCCGTGGACCATGATCAAAGCGCCTAAAAGACGGGTGGAAATACCCCAGGAAGTGTAATGAGGATATTCGATCTTGTTCTCTTTGCTGAGATACTTGATGCCATAAGCTTCAGGGAATCCGGTTCCTAAATAATGGGAGGTTCCGCACTGGAGAGCCTGGCAGTCAGGCATCAAAGCTTCAATAGTATAAGTGTCGACAGCACCTGCGAATTTCTCGCTGGCAGGTTTTTGCCCCATGACGAAAGGAATGGCAAGAAGCTCTCTTCCTAAATCGTTGTAGTTTCTTAAGATGGTGAGCGTGAAGGCTCTTGCTTCCTCTTCGCTAGAATGAAGGGTATGGCCTTCCTGCCAAAGGAATTCGCTTCCTCTTAAGAAAGGTCTTGTTGTCTTTTCCCAGCGGACGACAGAGCACCACTGGTTGTATTTGACAGGAAGATCATTATAGGAATGAACGATATCCTTGAAATGATCGCAGAAAAGCGTTTCGGAAGTAGGTCTTACAACCATCTCTTCCTGAAGCATCTTGTTTCCGCCTCTCGTGACAACGGCACATTCAGGGGCAAAGCCAGAGATGTGGTCCTTTTCCTTTTGAAGCAAGGACATCGGGATCAGACTAGGGAGATAGACGTTTCTGACGCCTAAGGCCTTGATTCTCTTGTTGAAGAAATTTTGAATCTCTTCCCATAAAGCATAGCCGTCGGGTCTATAAATGATAAAGCCCTTGGTCTTTGCATAACTCATCAATTCGGCTTTCAGACAGACATCTGTGTACCACTGTGTGATGTTTTCGCTTTTGCTTGTGATACTTGTGACTTTTTTCTCACCCATGATTTTTATTTCTCCTTGTTGGTGTTTTTAAACGGAAGGTCAAACAATATTCTTCTTGGTGCCAGTTTCTTGGCATCGGACTTCAGGAAGTCAATCGATTCTTCTTCGATGCTCTCCAGTCTTGAACTTGGCTGAGAGACTTCCTTGCATTCAAAGATTCTACCACCATTGACGATACCTGTTTCAATATCATCGATATGATCAAGGCCATAGAAGACAAGCGGAGTCTTGTATGGCGTGTAGTAGGTAGCCTGAATCGTTCTCAGATCGTTGATGGCATCTTCATGATTTGTCGTGATGGTTGTGAAGGTGTTAGGAATAAAGAAGTATTTAGCCATTCTGAGGATATTTGTTCTCGGATTGCTGGAGAGCGTGTCGACAAGAAGAGCAATTTCAGTATTATCTGTCGTGCCCGTCTTCAGATTTCTGAGGATGACATTGGTTTCATCGGTTGTCGTCAGAAGGTCAGATGTCTTCACGCAGACAATCCATTTGATCTGAGGAGACTTGTCCTGAACGAATTGAACGAATTTATTTAAGGCGCGATAAGGAAGAAGCAAGGCTATCTTCACGTCTTTTGTGGAACTTTTTGTCGCAGACTGAACTTTTCGATATAGACTGTCAAAGAGCACATTGATGCCGTTTCTGCTGCCGCATTTGACGTCTTCGGCCGTAGAGATGACATCATCGAAATCTTCAATCGATATGCCATATGGTTTCGGCCTGAGGATATAGAAGGACTGAAGTCCTGATTCGACATCGTAAGTCGCAGAGAAGTAGAGACGGAAGGTTTCGTTCTTCAACAACTGCTTCACTTCCTCTTTTTGTATCTTCGCCTGCTCATAACTTAAGAAGAAGGATTCATCGTAGAGAAGGACACGGTCGTTCTTGGTCTTTCCCTGGCAGATAGCATCGGCCATCTTCTTCGCCTGTTCCTTTCCGAGCATGTAATTGCCTTGGTAGAGCGTGCCGATTGTCACACCGATTGCGATTGACAGATCAATATCGGGTGAATTGAAGTTGAGATATTGCTGCAATGCGGTATAGATTGTGGAGGCGAGGTTCATCGTCATTAGCTTTGAGAGAGAGGAGGTATCGATGATGAGGAAGTCATTGGAAGAGATTTTGCATAGCTTTCTAGATTTATTGAGATAGCGGGTGACCATATTCATCGCACCGTTTTTCGCTTTCTCAATCGTTTTGAAATCCTCTTCGGTTGGATTGGCTTTCGTAAAGAAGAATTCAAAGTAGAGAATGGAACCGAGAATATCCGCATCGCATCCGGATAAGAATCTCTTGCATTCCTCTTCGTTTTTGAGGAAATACTTTGTGGATGCCTTCTTGTTGATGTCGAAGTTTGCACGTGTCGTTGTGACATAAGGCAACAGCTGACTTTCAAAGTGGATGATGTGATTGTCTCTGTTGATAGAAGTGAAGTTGAGAATCGATGCGCTGTATTTCTTTCCTTTGTTGATCTTGATATCGACCTGAAGAGAATGGCTTCCAAGATTCTTTTCGTTGAGGATAGCCTGGAACCATTCTTTGATTCTGTAGGTATCTGATCTTCTGAACTGAGCGAAGAATTCCTCCTCCGTGTAATTTTTGACATTAGTCAGATTGATCTTGTCAAAGCTATAGTAACGTTTTCTCACGTAGTCATAGGTGTAGACTCGGATATTGAAGTCGTTGCTTTCAATCTTCTCCCTTGTCTTTTTGTCGAGATGGCAATAAGCAAGGCCAAAGCAGACAACACAGAGCAAAAGGAGGAAAACAAGCAATATGAAAAGCCATAGAAGTGTTCGGCTGTCAGGTGAAGCAAGCAAAGTCTTAATATTACTATTCATATAAAAATAATATAGTGCTGTAAGCAACTATAATATTATAACTTTTCTCGAGCAAAGATAGCAATTCAAGACAAATTATATTATTATATTTTCATCCAAATCGATTTTTTGGACATTCTTTCCTTAAAGAGAGGTATAACAAAATGGACATTTACGCAAAATTAAAGGAAATCTTATCTGAGTTAGTCAGCAAGGACAGCATCGATATCGACAGCATCACTCCGGAAACCGAACTTGATGAATTAGGATTGGATTCCTTGGACAATGCTCAGCTTATCATCAGCATCGAAGAAGCCTTCAACCTTCCTGAGACCACACCTGAAGAAATGGCATCTATTGTCACTGTCAAGGATGTAAAAGACCTCATCGAGAAAAAAAGATTAACAAAGTAAGCAAAATATCTTGCAAATCCCCAAAAGATTTGATATATTCTTGTTCGCTGCCTGCTTAGCTCAGTTGGTAGAGCAACCGGCCGTTAACCGGTAGGTCGTAGGTCCGAGTCCTACAGCAGGCGCCATTCTTCCATGGCCTGGTGGAGAAGCGGTTAACTCACATCCCTTTCAAGGATGCATTCACGGGTTCAAACCCCGTCCAGGTCACCAACTGAAAACTTTGGCCCAGAGATGGGCCTTTTTTCAGTATGATGAGCATGTTTTTACTCTAAAGGGTGAAAGTCCCGATTAGTGAT
>ERZ1106931.620-NODE-620-length-20973-cov-8.631275_pt1 | contig 20973 bp, 15 predicted proteins | sample MGYA00403664_ERZ1106931 | MGnify/ENA primary metagenome ERZ1106931 (study PRJEB35170, sample SAMEA104062435) | human gut metagenome | biome: human gut; feature: human-associated habitat; material: faeces | place: Denmark | collected 2012-06-29 ... | reverse complement strand
CGGTAAAGGGATGGTATTCGCTGATGCGGCGCGAGCGCACAAAGCGTTGGATGTCTCTGTCCCAGCAGTCTATGCCTGTTTCGATGGCTTCCATGCTGAGCGTGTTCATCCACCGTTCGTCCACCTTGGTGTAGCGCAGGTGGGTGTCGGGAATGTTGTTTGTTACTTCTGCCACCTCGGTTTCCTCGGTCAGCACGTTGAAGCGGAAGCGGTAGCGGGAGGTGAGGAAAGCGGTCACTTCCTGCATCAGGGAGGATGATTTCGCTTTCTTGACTTCCTCTTTCGAGGATTCTAATCCGGCTTCTTTTCGATTGCCTTCCGATGATATCACTCCGATTTTCTTTTCAACATCTTCCGAGGATTCTAATCCGGCTTCCTTTCGAGTGCCTTCCGAAGATATCACTCCGATTTTCTTTTTAACATCTTCCGAGGATTCTAATCCGGCTTCCTTTTCAATATCTTTCGAGTGTGCGATATTCATAACCTTTCGAGCACCTCCCGATTGTGCGGCTTCCTTCTCCGTTTTTTCAATTAAGACAGCCGGGCATCCGGGAGCTTCGTTCCTGCTTTCCGATAAATTGCCCTTGCCGTTTTCAGCCGGAAGAACCTGTGACTTGTCCACTTCCTTCACTCCGTCTTCATCGGACACAATGTAATGGTAAACGCCCGCCAGCGCATTCCCGTCGGTGCGCGGAGTCCAGTCCACCACCAAAGCCACCCGGCCTTCGCGGATATCCACTGCCAGGTGCACACCGGGGATGGTCCGACAAAGCGGCATCAGTCCGTTGAGGGCGGATACGAAGTCACGGCGCGGCGTTCCGTCGGAAGGAACAGGAGCTGACAGGAATTTGCTTCCGAAGAAGACTGTTTTGAGGGTGGCGAATACATTCATGAGGCACTTTTTTTAGATTTGACGAACTACAAATATACAACATGAAAAAGCGTTTGTCAAGAGGGGAGACAAATTAATCAAACCCGGGTACAGGATATGACGGAGCCTGACACAATGACATATATACGTGCAGGCTCATGCGTACGTACGTGTAGCTCGATACGTATATACGTGTGGCCTGATGCCACCGTATGTGTAGTCCGATGCGTACGTACACACTTTACAAACAGGGGGATGTGTCAAAATGTGGACAATGCTGTCTTTTGGTTCGTAGGGGCAGGGGTCGCCTGCCCGAAGACACAAAGCAAACTGTTTTCGGGCGAGTGAACCTCGCCCCTACAGCTGACGATGGGATAGCACGGTTTAGTTTTGACACACTCCCATGCTGCAAAAAAGACCTTGATGTTTTCAAAAAAGATGGTGATGTTTCTTAAAAACATCACCATCTTTTTTAAAAAGCCCGGTATGTTTTTATGTAAGGGAAGATGGAACCACCCTCACCAAGTCGGTCATTCCTTCTTTTCCATTCATCCTTACATATTAGCCAAAACACATTAGCAATCAATCGTTTAACACTGACAGAACATCCCCTCATTCCCCTTTCAGCCGTGCTTCCCAAGCTACTTTTAAACCAGCCTTCAGCATCTCTCCTGCCGGAAGAAATTTTACAGATGAAAGGAGGCTGCAGGGGTGGCAACAAGATGTCCATTCACTACCGGAGCCCTACCAACAGGACATTTCAGCGGTAGATGAAAGGAGGAAGGAAGAAGCAATATTTCCTTCCTCCGCTACTATGATATCTGCCGGCTTCTCATCAAATGTTCGCCGTCGAGTCCTTCAGATTCCACTTCACGATAAACCTTTACCCTTGGGATTGTGTCTAAACACTGATAATGCTGTCATTTTGTTAGTAAGGGCGAGATTCGCTCGCCCAAAATAGCTTGTTTGTGCATTACTCCCAAGATCGTGACCGTTGGTTCGGACAGGCAAACCCTGCCCTACAGTTGATGATTTGATAGATCGGGTTAGCTTTGATACATCCCTATCAGACTGCGACAAAGACTTTTTAAATAATGCCTATATAATCTCAAAGCTTCCCTCCAAACGGATATCCGCCGATGAAGCCCCAACCATTACTTTGAAACTTCCCGGCTCTACACAAAAGTTCATATTCTTATCCCAAAGCCCTAAATCCTGCGGACGAAGTTTGAAACGAACGATTTTTTCCTCTCCCGGTTCCAAAGAAATACGCTCAAACCCACGCAACACTTTTGTGTAAGTCGTAACACTGCTCACTTCATCACGTAAATAAAGTTGTACCACTTCATCTCCTTTTACCTTTCCCGTATTCTTCACTCTGCAACTTATATTTACTTCACCCTGTACCCCTTGTTCCTTGGGAGTTATTTGCAAATCACTATAAACAAAAGAAGTATAGCTCAAACCATATCCGAAAGGATAAAGTGCACCATAAACCGAAGTACTTGCAGGGACATCCGATCCCGGTTTAAAAGGAAAGGCAAATGGTATTTGTCCTACTGATTTCGGAAAAGTCACAGCCAGTCTTCCACCCGGATTGTAATCTCCAAACAAAGCCTCAGCCACTGCCTGCCCGCAAAACTCACCGGGAAACCAGGCATGTAATATCGCCGGAGCATTAGCCGCTGCATAATTAATGGTTGCCGCACGACCGTCAAGCAACACCAACACTACCGGCGTGCCTGTGCCCATCACAGCTTTCAACAACTCTTCCTGACGGCCAGGCAGCTCCAAACTGGTGCGAGAACGGTCTTCCCTTACCGTCAGTTCATTACCGCCCAGCACCATAATGACAACTTCTGCATTTTGCGCAGCGGCAACCGCCTCATCCATCAGCCTGCTTTCTTCTTCCGTCTTCGGGAAATCAAGAATTTCACTTTCCGGGAAATGCGGGTCTATAATATCACAACCTTTCCGATAAACCACCTCTGCATCGGGAAGCATTTCCTTTATTCCCTGAAAAACTGTCTTTATCGGTGCATTGGCAGGTCCGTAACGGCAGATAAGTTGCTTTTTCTCTTCGGCATTCGGACCGATAACAGCCACCTTCCGAATCGATTTGGATAAAGGCAGCATCTCTTTCTCATTCTTAAGCAAAACCAATGACTGACGCGCTGCATCGAGTGCCACCGCCTGATGTTCTTTGCTATGTACTATCTTCTCGGCCAGTTTTCCATCACCGCGATACGGGTTGTCGAATAATCCCAGCCAAAACTTCACCCGAAGAACCTCCGCCACACGCTTGTCCACCGTATCAAAAGAAATCTTTCCATCGGCAATTGCCTTGCGCAAAGGAATTATAAACTCGTCGGGAGCGGTAAAATTAGTACGCACATTCAAACCGGCATTGACACACTGCGCAATACCGTCTTCGTATGTATCAGCCACCTTATGTTTGCCTGCAACAAACTCCACCGCCTCACTGTCAGAAACCACATACCCCTTGAATCCCCATTCCTGACGCAAGATTTCGGTCAGGAAATGATAGCTTCCGCTAATCGGTTCACCATCATAATCATTATAAGAGCTCATCACGCCCAAAGCCCCTGCATCTTGGAAAGCTACCCGGAAAGGCTCCAGATAGAGCGTTCTCATTTCACGCGGTGCTACATGGGGATCGGTACGCGTTTGCCCATCGCGTCCGCCCACAGGAATACTGTAAACAGCAAAATGTTTGGGAGTGGCAACCAAATTATGCTTTTGAAGGGTAGTTACCATTTGTTTACCTAGTTGTCCCACCAGATAAGGATCTTCACCATACGTTTCCACACAACGTCCCCAGCGGGGATCTTGCGAAATATCCAAAATGGGAGAATAAATATTGGTATAGCCCAAAGCATCTGCTTCACGTGCCTCCACTTCGGCAATACGCGCAATCAGTTCTTTGTTCCAAGTGGCACCTTGTCCACACTGGGCAGGGAAATAAGTGGCACGGTCGTGACACAAACCACGTATACCCTCGTTTGTAAAGTCAACCGGAATACCCAAACGAGTTTCTTCAATAAACCACCGCTGGATAGCATGCTTCGTATCTACATGCCTGGTGTAGGGAAAGGCATACTCTGAACGAAACTTGCCGAGACCGTTATGCTCTTCATCAATATTTCCAATGCCGTCTTTCCATATTTCGGTTTTCCAGTTTTCTTGAGGCAACGCATCTTTCAAAATACGTCCCGAACCGTAAAGCGTGGCCATCTGACAGGTTTTCTCATCAAGAGTCATTTGACTCAACAAATCCTGCACACGGTCTTCCAACGGAGCCTTGGGATCTTCATAAATATCCATCACTCCATTCTTATTAAAGTCAATCCATCCTTTATGATAAATACTTTTTTGAGGGGATGCCGCACTCATCTGAGAGTGAGTACATAAAGCCAACAAGCCTAATAATACAATCTGGTTTTTCATAAGTAAATATTCTTTCGTTGTTCGATATGCGTGTTTTATTTTCAGTAACCAATCACTTATCTGCCCCCAACCATGTCCATTTATGCCAAATACCTTCCAACGGTCCTTGCTTGTGACTCTTCAACCACCATTTACAGAAACAGACCTGCAACAAGAAGAGCACAAACCCGATTATCAGACTAAGCGCATAGCCACAGTAAGGAGCGAGATACAGTCCGAACGGGAAATAAATGACAGCACCGGCAATAGACTGTCCGATATAATTGCTCAGACTCATTTTTCCATAAAAGCGAAGATTGGATACAAACTTCTTGAAGCCTTCCTTTTGATAAAGCAACACAAAAGATGCAACCAACACTACCGTGAATGCAAACTTCTGCCACATATCGAAAGCCGTCCCTACTGTTCCCCGAACAAGTAAGCTGTCACTTGCCATCACCAACTCTTTCAACTGGAACAACGGAGCAAATGCGATGGCAGAAATAATAAGTGCCTTCACCCAGAAACGTGTATTGGTTTCGGAAGAAACAAAAAGCTGCTTACGGCCGATATACAGTCCCATCAGGAACAAACCGGCAGTCTGCCAGAAACGTCCGGCACCCAATGCCCAATACAAACTCGCTTTTTGACCGTAAGTGATGTTCTTCCACAAGAACTCTCCCAAATTCCCCTCTTTCGTATAAGCCGCCACTTCCTGATACATTGCTCCTACCCCCAAATCGGGCAACGTATGCGACGGGTCGTACAAACTTACTATATAATGATACCATTCAACAGGTTGCAGTAAAAATACAATAGCTGTAACAAGAATGGCACAATCACTCCATTTGCGCACCACAAATAATACGACACCCACTACAACAAACAGTAATAGGACATCTCCTGCCGGGAAAAAAGCAGCATTGACAGTAGCAAAAACAGCTAATAAGACAAGACGCCAAAGAAAACGATAGCCAAAATCCTTCCCTTTCCGTTGCTGATTAGCCGACTGAATATAGAATGTAAATCCGAACAGCAAAGCAAAAATAGCATAAGCTTTCCCGGCAAACAGAGAAAAAGTAATGTTAAAGACTCCGTCATTCAGAATATTCAACCATCCGGGATCACCTGTAGGATAAACCGGAAAGATAAAGTGTTCCAAGTTATGTACCAAGAGAATTGCCATCACAGCAAATCCCCGCAAAGCATCTACCACTTCGATACGTGGCAGTTTTTCTGATAATTGTTTTTCCATGAAATAGATATTGTTAATAAATAGATACAAGCAACAGATCCTCCACTTCGTTCAGAATGACAAAGTAATAGACCATTTTAGTCTTGACGCATTCTTTTTTTTCAATTGAGTGCAAAGATAACCTTCTTTTTCCAACTATTCATTCGCATAGATCAAATTCTTTCGAATGCATCTGCCTCATCCTGAACGAAGAAGAAACATACAGTCCGGCAGTATGTAAAATTTAACTATTTACTCTTCCGCCCAAACTATTATTTTTCTACATTTGTTATCATTGAAACTTTAAATACGAAAGACATGAAAGCAAATCCTGTATTTAGTTTGTACATCCCTACCAAATTGATATTCGGTTGTGGGGAAATCAATAAGTTATCAAGTGAAAAACTACCGGGAAAGAAAGCATTGGTTGTTATTTCTGCCGGAACTTCCATGCGGAAATATGGATATCTGCAAAAAGTACTCGCCCAACTGAGGCTGAATCATGTAGAAACGGTAGTTTACGATAAAATACTTCCCAACCCCATCAAAGAACATGTAATGGAAGCAGCCGCCATCTGTCGCGAAGAAAGATGTGACTTTGTGGTCGGACTGGGAGGGGGAAGTTCTATCGATTCCGCCAAAAGCATTGCTGTAATGGCATGCAATGACGGTGATTATTGGGATTACGTTTCAGGAGGAACAGGTAAAGGACGTCCCATCAGCAAAGCTCTGCCTATTATAGCCATTCCCACAACAGCGGGTACAGGTACTGAAATGGACCCATGGACAGTAATCACTCATGAAACGGCACAGGAGAAAATAGGCTTCGGCTGTCCCCTCACCTATCCTACCCTTTCCATTGTAGACCCTGAATTAATGGTATCCATCCCGCCCGAACTTACCGCTTTTCAAGGATTTGATGCCTTTTTCCATGCTGCCGAGGGTTTCATTGCCAACTGTGCAACCCCTATCAGCGACCTATATGCATTGGAAGCTATCCGCTTATTATATAAATACCTGCCGGTAGCCGTAGCCGACGGACAAAATCTAAAAGCACGCGCCAAAGTTGCCTGGGCGAGTACACTCGCCGGAATGGTAGAATCTACCTCCAGTTGTACTTCCGAACATTCACTGGAACATGCCATGAGTGCCTACTATCCGCAACTTCCCCATGGAGCCGGATTAATAGCACTTTCCGAAGCTTATTTTGAAACTTTCCGTCACGACTGCACCAAACGCTACATGAAAATGGCCGAAGTGATGACCGAAAAGAAGAGTAATCGTGCATCCGACTTCATCGATGCACTAGTAACAATGCAAAAAGAATGCAAAGTAAAAGATTTAAAATTAAGTGAATATGGCATCCGGCCCAATGACTTTCCTAGAATATTGCAGAATGCACGTGACACCATGGGCGGTTTATTCACACTTGACCCACATCCCATAACCGATGACGAAATACTGAATATATTAGAAAAGTCTTATCGATAAATACAAGAAGGGCTATAGCTTGATTTCCTTTGCCATAGCCCTTCTTTACATTATATTTCTACTCTCCCACATTCTTTATATTCAAGATTCTTCATACATCGACAACATTCGATAACATCACCCCCTTCATCCCCCTCTATTTTCCGTTGTCTAAAGAAAACCCATATCACAACATTTTAATCATTTACTAAGTTCTTTTAGAACTTTGCAACATTGCTACAAAGCCTGTATACCATTTGATGGAGTATATGTATAGGTATAATATGGCTTTTGTATCTACTTTTATTCTACCTAATTATAAAAATATTGGTGGCTAATATTTTATTTATCTATAGCTATATAAGATTGTTTATATAAGATTTGGAGAGGTTGATTGTGTAATCTTAATAAAATATCAAGTATATATTAAAAATAATTTCTTAAATATGCTTGAATTAATAAATAATATAATATATTTGCAGCGTAAACCTAAATATAAATTATTGCAAAGTTCTAAAAGAACTTTATTTGAAAATAATTTCATGCTATAATAAACACTAATAAAAAAAATCACAGCTATGTTAAAAAGGCTAAAGTCAGTCAGTACGTTGCTGTTCTTAATGGGCGTCTCTACAGGAACAGCTTACGCGGTTGCCGAATCCGGTATAACCGATGTGAAAATCACACAACAAAATGGCTCTTGTACCGGTATTGTGAAAGACACAACAGGTGAAACCGTTATCGGTGCATCTGTGGTAGTAAAAGGTACCACCAACGGAACAATCACCGGTATTGACGGTGACTTCTCTTTAAACAATGTCAAACAAGGAGACATTATCCAGATTTCTTTCGTTGGATATAAAACGGTAGAAGTAAAATGGAATGGTCAGCCTCTAAACGTTACATTAAAAGATGACACGGAAATGTTGGGAGAGGTTGTAGTTACCGGTTACGGTGGTCAACAGTTACGTACCAAAGTAACTAACTCTATTTCGAAAGTAAAACAGGAGAGCTTAAACGTAGGTATGCACTCCAATCCTGCACAAGCATTATCCGGTGCCGTAGCCGGCTTGAAGGTTATCCAATCATCAGGTAGCCCCGGCGCAACTCCTACCATTATCTTGCGTGGTGGTACCAACTTGGATGGAACCGGTTCTCCACTCGTTGTAGTAGACGGACAACTTAGAGACTCTATGAGTGATATCAACCCTGAAGACATTGAGTCTATGGATGTATTAAAGGATGCCGGTGCTACTGCACTTTACGGTGCACGTGCCAGTAACGGTGTAATCCTTATTACCACCAAAAGAGGTAAAGCAGGTTTCCGCGAAATTAACTTCAAGGCTAAATTAGGTTTGAGCTATGCACGCACTCCTTATGAATTTTTGGAAGCAGGCGAATATATCAAAGCTATGCGTAAAGCACACTGGGATGCAGGACACTTGTTTCAAGACAAAGACGGAAACACAAAAACTTATTGGGGTAATTGGGAAAGTTACCTGAACGGTAAACAACCTTTCGGTACCGGTAACAACCTGGATCAGGACATTTACAGTACTCAGTTCTTAAACGAAGACAACAAATATCTGCTGGGCAGAGGATGGCAGACAGTGACAGACCCTATTACCGGCAAAGAAATTTTATACAAGAATACGGATGTAGATAAATATAACCTGAATGATCCCGCATTCTCACAGGACTACAACATCAATATGTCTGGTGGTAATGACCGTGGCACCTACTACGCCGGTTTGGGATACAACCGTCAGGAAGGTGTTCCTGTCAATACATTCTACGAACGTTATTCATTCATTACCAACGCCAGCTATAAAATTGCAGACTGGCTAACTTCCACTTCGTCACTAAACTATAATCGTGCCAATTGGAAAAACATGCCCGGCTCCAACGGTTCTGAGTTAAATTATTTCGGACGAGTACGTTCACTTCCTCCTACTGTTCTTTTTGAGGATGAAGAAGGCAACATGAAACTAGGTCCGGGCACCGCTGATGGTAACCAAATGTACCAACCCGACCAATGGTGGAATGACAATCAAAGCGATAAGTTCACAATGAGCCAATCCTTTAAGATTGATATTCTGAAAAATCTGTCATTGACAGCCAACATGAACTGGTATTACTCTGAAACATATCAGGAAAGTTTCACAAAAGATTATGAAAATACTCCCGGAAACTTCGTGCGTACAAGATCGGCTACAGCTTATTATAACCGCGATTTCCGCCAAACATACAATGCCGTATTAAACTATAACGAAACCTTCTTCCTTGACCATCATGTAGAAGTGATGTTAGGTATGGAATACTACAACAAATACCAACGCGGATTTGAGGCACAAGGCCAAGGTGCACCTACCGACGACCTCCCCGATTTGTCACTGACCGATAAGGGCGAAGGTAAGCGTACTATCAATTCATGGCATGAGAAACAACGCATCCTGTCATTCTTCGGACGTTTAAATTATGATTTTAAGGACAAATACCTGTTGTCATTCGTTTTCCGTCGCGACGGTTACTCCTCTCTGTTAGGTGACAACCGTTGGGGATTCTTCCCCGGAGTATCTGCCGGATGGATTTTCGGACGCGAAGACTTCATTAAAGAAGCCATTCCCGTAATGTCATTCGGTAAGTTGCGTGCCAGCTACGGTATCAATGGTAATGCGTCAGGTATTGGTGCCTATACCTTACAGGGAAGCTACGGTTCAAGCAACAGCAACGGTTCATTCAACTATAACGGAAATACTTCTTATCTCATCACAGAACTTCCCAACCCTAACCTGAGATGGGAAAAGACCGCTACCTTTGAAGTGGGGGCAGACTTGAGCTTCTTTGCCAACCGACTGAACACTAACCTGACATATTATAACCGGCTGACATCAGACAAATATGCAGCATTGAGTTTCCCGACCTCTACTGGTTTCTCATCTGTAACAAACAATAATGGTGAATTCCGCAACCAAGGTATCGAAATCGAACTTTCAGGAAAAATTATCGACAGCAAAGACTGGACATGGAGCGCCTCAGGAAATATCGCATTCAACAAGAATAAAATCGTTTCATTACCGGACAATGGTATGGAAAGAAACCGTATCAATGCATTCCAAGTATATACCGGAAACGGAGATGAGAAAAAATGGGTAGGCGGACAACAGGAAGGTCAAGAACCGGGCATACTGTATTTATACCAAGCAGATGGCATTTACCGCTCATACGATGAAATTCCCGCCAATCTGGTGAGAAAATATGGCTCCAGAACTTACTACGGACCTGAGGCATGGAACAAACTGACAGCAGAGCAACAAAATGCCACTACGAACTTCCCTATCCAACCGGGTGACACGAAATTCCATGATGTAAATGGCGATGATGTAATCGATGAATTCGATAAAGTAAAAGTGGGAGCTACCTCTCCACGCTGGACCGGTGGTTTCAATACTACTCTCAGATGGAAAAACTTCCAACTATACGGACGCTTTGACTATGCTCTAGGCTTCTGGTTGTATGAAAATAGTGGGACACAAAGTACTACTCCATGGTTCATGGGATGTTACCAAGGAACATACAATACACCGACAATGTACTATGATACTTGGTCAGAAAGCAATCCGAACGCTAAATACCCACGCTATCTGTTTGCCGACCAAAACGGAAAAAACAACTACATAGCATCCACCATGTTTGCATACAGAGGTGACTATTTAGCTATCCGCGAAATCTCGCTGAGCTATTCATTGCCTGAATCTGTAGCTAAAATGTTGAAGATGCAACGTGCCGAAGTCTCTATTACAGGACAGAACCTGGGTTACATCACCGGTGCGAAAAATGTAGGCTCTCCTGAAGCCAACCCAAAAGACAACGGTGCAGTCGGACAAGGCTATTCATTACCACGTACTATTCTGTTTGGGGTTAACTTAACATTCTAATTTAATAACTAAAAAAGACTACAATTATGAGAAATAAAATATTAAAATTAGCATTTCGCTTCAGTGCATTTGCTTTTGTTGTCGGCATGACAGGTTGCGATGCTTTAGACTTAGCTCCCATTGACACTTATGGAAGCGGTAACTTCTGGACAAGAAAAGAACATGTAATCGCTTATATGGACGGAATACACAAAAATTTCCGTGACCAAATATTCCAGCAACAATATGTATTAGGTGAAGCACGCGGTGGAACCAGTGTTCCCGATGTTGCTGTAGACGGAACTTCGGTTTCTTATCAGGGTATCGTAAATCAAGCCCTGAATGCCGAGTCTCCGGGAATCACAAACTTTGGTAACATATATGGATGTATTGCGAATATAAATATCATGTTGCAGAAGACTCTGGAAGCCGACTATATGACCGAAGAAGAAAAGGCCTATTATCTGGGGCAAGCTTACGGTTTGCGCGCTTTCTATTACTTCGGACTGTACCGCACTTATGGTACTTTACCTCTGCGCTTAGATCCAAATCCGGTAGTAAATGGTGACTTTAACCCAAACAACCTTTATATGAAGCGTTCTGCCGGTTCTGAAGTTATGAAACAAATCAAAGCAGACCTGAAATCTTCACTCGATTACTTTGGCAATAATAACTCTTTCGACCCCAATAACCGTAAGAATTTAAAAGGCTATTGGTCAAAAGCTGCCACTGAATATTTGGCTGCTGAAGTCTACTTATGGAATGCTAAGGTTTCTGTAGATGACAATACAGCAAACAATGCAGACTTAAGCGTAGCCAAAAATCATCTGCAAAGCCTGATGAATAATTATGATCTCTCCTTACAGTCAAACTATGAAGATATATTCAGCGTAAACAATAAAGGCAATAATGAAGTAATTTTCGCTGTAAGATATATGGAAGGAGAAGCATCAAATCCATTTACAGCTCTCATGTACAACTATCAAACCGGAGCTTTCAAAACAGTAGGTTTCAACGATGAAAATGGAAAACCTATGGGAGATACGCTGAAAGTTAGCACCACAGGAATGCAGCGCATAGAATATCTACCGGAGTTCTACCTGTCTTATGACAAGACAGATAGCCGCCGCGATGCGACATTCCTGGGAGCCTATTCACGTAAAGACAATTCATTGGCAGGTACAGTGTACAAAAAAATAATGGGACACTTCGATGAATCCATCAATCGCTATATTTGGGACGCTGATGTCATTGTCTATCGTTTGGCGGGCGTATATCTAATGATGGCTGAAATAGCAAATATGGAAGGCGGAGATGTAGCTTCCTATATAAACAAAATACGTGAGCGTGCTTACGGTAAAAATTGGGACGCAACCAAATATGGCTACACCAACGGTAATTTTACAGAAAACGAGCTGGCTATCCTACATGAAAAAGATAAAGAAATGTTAGGAGAAGGACAACGCTGGTATGACCTGAAACGTATGACATTGACCAAAGGAGGCAAACATCTGGTATTCTGTCCGGAAGGCAGCAAAGATGGTCAAAAGGCTATCTTAACTGAAGCCGAAGCTTACAAACTATACTGGCCGATAGAAACCAATATGATTACCAAAGATCCTGAATTGACTCAAACACCGGGATACTAATAATCAAAACATCTGTATTACAGATATAGTCGATTTTAACATTGATTTTGGAAGAGGATGCCCGTGAGGGTGTCCTCTTTAATTTTCTATGATGAATTTGCCGCAATTCATCTCTAATTACTTATCTTAGCCTCAAAATGACAACCTTATATCATCTAATCATGCAGAAAACAAAACTAAAAATGAAAAAATGGGTAATTCTCCTCACCGTTTGCCTGTCATCATCAATGCTATTCGCGCAAACAGCATTTTCCCCCGAACAACATAAAACTGTTTGTTCTGAACGAAGTGACGGACGTTATCTCAGCACCTACGGAGTAGTACATGCCATGCTCAAAGATACCAAACCACTCTATGCATTCCGGCATGATTTCACCCGGCAAGAATTTGCCGAATGGCAAAAAGAGGTACGGACAGCCATGATAGAGATCATGCATCATCCCCACATCACCGGTCAGCCAATACCTGTTTGTATAGAGAAAATACAGAAAGACGGTTATCGGCAAGAGAAATGGGAGTTCTATCCACTGCCTCACTGTGTTTCTACTTTTTATATACTGATTCCCGATAAAGTTAAAATACCCGGTCCTGCCGTACTCTGCATTCCCGGCTCGGGTATGACAAAAGAAAACCTCATCGGAGAAGTTTCCGCCAACAATATGCGGGCGGCTATGGCCTTAAACATTGCAAAACAAGGATACATCTCAGTTGCCGTAGATAATGCGGCAGCGGGAGAGGCAGCCGACCTGGAACCTTTGACAGGAACAAGTTATGATTATGATACTCCGTCACGCATTTTGCTGGAATTGGGATGGAGCTATTTAGGCTACACTTCTTTTCTAAATAAACAAGTTTTGGAATGGATGAAATGCCAACCCTTCATACGCAAAGACCGCATTGTTGTCAGTGGTTTCTCTTTGGGGACTGAACCTTTAATGGTATTGGGCGTCATGGACCCTTCCATTTACGCTTTTGTCTACAACGATTTCTTATGCCAAACACAGGAACGGGCTATCGTGATGACAGAACCGGACCAAAGGGGGCGTCGCCCTTTTCCCAATTCCATCCGTCATTTAATACCCGACTTTTGGAAATACTTTAACTTTCCTGATATAGTGGCTTCTCTTGCCCCTCGCCCCATCATTCTCACAGAAGGAGGACTGGACAGAGACTTCAATTTAGTAAAACGAGCCTATGAAATCAGCGGACATCCGGAAAACGTTGAAACACATCATTATCAGAAATATACGGCACCGGAGACACGTAATACTGCTCAAAATTTGCCTGAAGGACTCGGCAGAGCCTCTTTCTATGACTCTGTAAATGTAGATGGGCCGAACCATTACTTCAAAAATGAATTTGTACTGCCATGGCTGGACAAAGTCCTGGCCGAATAACTCTTAAAATAAGACTAAAAAGCCGCAGCTTCGTTTCCCAACGTTACTGCGGCTTTCAATCTTATTAAAAACTAATATTATTTCTTCATTATCTCTTCGCAAAGCGTATAGCTGCGAATCATCATTCTGGGAATATGGAACGGTCCCTTGAAGATATTACCCTTAGCCGGCTGTGCCACTGTTCCGTCACGATGCAGATAGCCATACCATTCACCATATTCTTTATCAGGGAAATGGGCATAGGTCCAGTCGCTGATTTGCTTATGCATCTCCAGATATTTTTCATTGCCCGTGGCCTGATAAGCATACAGAGTGGCAATAATGGCCTCTGTCTGCGGCCACCAGAACTTCATATCCTGAGAATAATCCTGGGGAGGAAGATTCTTGCAATCACGGAAATTAATGATACCGCCATATTCTTTGTCCCATCCCCAGTCCCAGGACCAGTCAAGGATAGTCAATGCCATATCCACCAATTCTTTATCCCAATTGCGGTACTTGGCCTCTTCCAGAATAAACCAGGCCGTCTCGATGCAGTGTCCCGGATTGATGGTGCGACCGTTGATAGAATCGATAAATTCTCCGTCAGGACCTACCATTTCAAGCAATGCCTTGAATTCAGGATGCATGAAATAAGTACGCAATGCCTTGATGGAACGGTCTATCTGCTCTGTCAGCAACGGGGCGTTGATAGCCGCACGGATGCGTGAAGCGGTATTTACCAGAATCATTGTGATGGAATGTCCCTGCGATTTCAACGTATCCAGATACTTCGGCTCCAATATGCCCGGAGTGTTCAGGAAACGCATGATGCGCTTGAACAGCTCCAGTGCTTTTTCGGCATAAGTATGGTCTCCCGATGCAATGGCGTATTCCGACATGGCAATGGCGGCAAAGCCTTCCGAAAAGACATAACGGCGTTTACGCAACGGAGTTCCGTCTTCCATCACTTCAAAATACATGCGTCCGTCGGCATCGAAACAATGAGCCTCGATAAAGTCGATACAGCTTTTTGAAGCAGCCAGCCATTCGGGATTCTTCTCTATATTATTATAGGCATAAGCTGCGATAAAGCCGAAACGTCCTTGAAACCATACCGATTTGGTGGTGTCCATCAGACTTCCGTCACGGTCGAGGCAAGTGTATACACCACCATGCTTACGGTCAAGACCGTTTTTCAACCAAAACGGAAGAATGTTTTCGGTCAGATCCTTCTTATAGCATGCTGCCCAATTCGACAAATATTCGTTTACATTCATAAAAACAAATGTTTTATTTAGAATTTATTACATCTTTCAAAGAAGTTAATTGCTTCCAGTTCTTTCTTCATGGCAGCTTCTTCTTCATCGGTCATATTTTGGAACGGAGTGCGGTTCTTACCCAAATCCAGCCCAATCAGTTTCATAATGCGTTTGCCACCGACAATATTGCCGCGATAATGGCAGATAACATTGATTACTTCCTGTGCAAAGTTCTGACGTTCGCGGGCCAGTTCCAGGTCTCCGGCTTTCCATGCTTCAATGATGCCTACCAGTTCTTTACCGTTATAATTGGTTGTTCCACCGATACCACCCTGAGCACCGCCCATGGCAAGACAAGGCAGAATTGTTTCATCCTGTCCGTGAAGCATATCGAACTTACCGTTCTTGTAAAGGCGGCACTGGTTATATTCATACATACTTTCGAAAGTATATTTGATACCGGCAAAGTTTGGAATACGTCTGTCCACAGCTTCAAGGAAAGCCACCATTGACAAGAATGCACCGTTGAATGCAGGAATATGATAGAAATAGAAAGGAAGTTCGGGTGCACCGCAAGCGATTTCTTCGCAATATTTCACAAGTTCTTCAATACGGCCCACTTTCGGAAAGGGAGGAGCCATGGCACCGATACCCCATGCGCCAATCTTTTGGGCATGTTCAGCCAAACGCTTGCTGGACTTCACGCAAGTGCTTCCCACATGTACGATAACCTTAAAACCTTGAGGAGCAACTTCCATCCAACGTTCTGCCAGTTTCATGCGCTCGTCTTCGGTCAGCATATAACCTTCACCGGAAGAACCATTGATAAATACTCCTTGAAGACCATTCTTTACCAGCAATTGGCAATAAGCTTCAATCGGTTCATAATTCACTTCTCCGTTTTCATAAAACGGGGTAAAAGGTGCGTCAATAAGTCCGATAATCTTTTCCATAACTATTTCTTTTAGAGTTTTACTTTTCCTATTAATTTTCTGATTTTTCCTTCACCGATAACCGGAGCATGCGGGTCTTCGGGATAAACGATGGCAAACTCACCGGGTTGTAAGGTGGCAAACAAGGTGGGTCTATCGCTATAAAGCGCACAGTCTCCCTCCTTTTGGTAAGCCTGAGCCTGATGTTCCAACGTTTCAACAGCCTTCCAACCGATAGTTTCCTGCCCCGTCAAAAGGATATGCACATCAATGTAATCGCGATGCATTTCCAGCACTTGCTTGTCGGCAGGAACACATTCGGGATTTACATTATTAATAAATAAGTTATCGCCATCCAGTTCAATGCGTCCCAAGGGAGCATTCAGCAAGTCATGCGTCTTTACATAATCAAATAATTGTTTGAACAGCGGATGAAGGCTTTCTATCCGCGAACTGTTCTCTAATCTTGAAACTATCATCGTTATTTTTTTGTATAATTTAATCGACCATATTATCTGTCTTCGGGCGCAGGAAGAACAACTGAAGAGCCAAAGCAACCAGAACGATGACACTCAACATGGCAAAGCCCTGTCCTAATCCACCTCCGTCAGTCCATTTGCCTAAAAGCTCCGTTACGGCTGCACCGGCAAATACGCCTGTCATGTTCATGATTCCGTATGCCGTTCCACGATGTTTGTCTGAAACAAACTGACACAGAATCGGCATATTGTTGGCATCGAAGATACCGTAACCCACACCAAAGAGCAAGCCGGCTCCCACCACACTCACAAAACTGTGTCCGAAACCCAACAGCAACAAGGAAGGAACCGTCAGTCCCAAGCCAATGGCACCGGTATAAACACGTCCGCGGATATTCTTCTGCACCCATTTATCCGACAGGACACCACCCACAATGACACCGATAAATGATGACAGAGCAATGGTTATAGTAGAAATCGGACCTGCCTCAGCCATGGGGATATTCAGACTTTCGGAGAATAATGTCGGAAGCCAGTTCTTGGTTGCCCATCCCGGCAAACTGGGAGCTGCAAAATAGAACAGGATAATCCAGAAAGCCCAGTTGGATAGTACAATTGCCAGTCCGCTGAACACAGACCCTTTCTTGCGAGGCGTTTCTTTTGCAAGTTTCTCTATCTTTATATGAGTAGGATTTTCGTGCAGGAACAGCACCAATACCAATGCATAGACAATACCCACAATACCAAACCAATGGAAAGTAAGCTGCCAGGAGAAAGCAGCCGCCACCGTTGCGCCGAAACCTCCGATAGCCTGTCCGGTGTACAGACCGGTCATGTGAATACCGATGGCCAGAGAGCGGGATTTATCCTGATGCCAGTCGGCAATCAGTGAAAGTGCTGAAGGAATATATAGAGCTTCACTCACCCCCATGGTGGCACGCAGCCAGTAAAGTTCATGGAAATCAGTCGCATAACCCATCAAATAAGTCACGGCAGACCATACAAAAAGGCTACCGACGATTAACCATTTACGACTCACCCGATCAGCAATAACACCGGCTACCGGACTCATAAAGCCGTAAATCCACAAAAATACAGCCATCAAAGCTCCAAAAGCCTCAGCCTTATTGAGCTCCACAATGTCCACTTTCATTGCTTCCTGCATAGTAGAAAGCATCTGGCGGTCCATATAGTTGAGAAGTGCCACAACCCACAAAAGACCTACCACCACCCAAGGATAGATTTTCTTGTTTTTCATTTATATTAAATCAATTCGACTGCGCAAATATAGGAACTTAATTTAATAACACAAATAGATTTAATGAAATATTTTACGATATAACGATTATTTTTTAAACAGAAGTAAGAATTAAAACAAGATGCTGTTATTGAAGCCTTCTTTAAGGTAAAGTAAGTATAAATCATTTAAATTTCATACAGAATAAAAGAGGGAAAGAAGACCGGCATCCTGCAAAATTCCCCTCCATAAAAGTATAAAAAAAATAATTCGGCGAACTATTATATTAATAAATCACCGAACAATTCATAAATTAATTTATTATATCAGGAAAGAGAGTCACTTCTTTGCCAAATCGTCCATTGTCTTACCCTCGTAAGCACAAATCGCCTGTTTATACTCCTCGGCTATCTGCTTCGGCTCTTTGGTTGCAATATCATAACCCACCATCACTGTACGGCACTCACATTTTACCTCCTGCGTATCCGTTGTCACAGCACGTTGCAGCAATGTGAAGCTTTTATGCCCTAACTGAACAACAGCTGTCTCTATTACCAAATGGTCTGAAAAGAATACAGGCGCATAGAAGTTGGCATTGATATTTGCTACTACAATGGCCATCTTATTCCAATCCGCACTCCCCAACACATCTTTTATATAAGTTGTCTTTGCCAAATCATATAAAGAAAAATAAACCGAATTGTTCACGTGTCCGAACTGGTCTACGTCACTGAACCGTATTTGTACCGGCATCGTATGCCTGAATTTTATTTCCTCTCCCATAGTTATGCTTATTAATTTCATTCAAATATAATACTTTTCCTAATAAAAGAACACTAAATAAGAGATTATTCTTACTTTTGCGTTCAATTTATTTAAAGTGAAACCATTAACTTAAAGAATAGACATGGATAAGAAGTTTAGCAAATCCACCCTTTGCGTACAAGGAGGATGGCAGCCGAAAAAAGGAGAACCGCGCGTTTTGCCCATTTATCAAAGTACAACTTTCAAGTATGATACCAGCGAACAGATGGCTCGTTTATTCGACCTTGAAGATACGGGCTATTTCTATACCCGCTTGCAAAACCCGACCAATGACGCAGTGGCGGCAAAAATAGCTGCATTGGAAGGTGGTGTGGGCGCCATGCTTACTTCATCGGGACAGGCTGCTAATTTCTATGCCATTTTCAATATCTGTCAGGCAGGTGACCATTTTGTATGCTCGTCTACCATCTACGGCGGTACTTTCAACCTCTTCGGAGTCACGTTGAAGAAGCTTGGCATCGAATGCACTTTTGTCAATGCCGACGCACCCGAAGAAGAAATTGACAAGGCTTTCCGCCCGAACACCAAAGCATTGTTCGGAGAAACCATCTCAAACCCCAGCATCGATGTGCTCGACATTGAGAAGTTTGCACGTATTGCCCACAAGCACGGGGTGCCTCTGATTGTCGACAATACTTTCGCCACTCCCATCAACTGTCGTCCGTTTGAATGGGGAGCCGACATTGTGACTCACTCTACCACCAAATATATGGACGGACATGCCGCTTGCGTGGGCGGTGCGATCGTGGACAGCGGAAATTTTGACTGGGAGACACACAAAGAAAAATTCCCGGGACTGACAACTCCGGATGAGACATATCATGGAATTGTATATACAGAAAAATTTGGCAAAGGTGCGTATATTACAAAGGCAACTGCACAGCTGATGAGAGATCTCGGCTCTATCCAGTCACCGCAGAATGCATTTCTGTTAAACATCGGACTGGAGACACTGCATTTAAGAGTGCCGCGCCACTGTGAAAATGCAGTTAAGGTGGCAGAGTATCTGAAAAATCATGAGAAGGTGGCATGGGTGCGCTGTCCATCACTTCCGGGAGACAAATATTATGATCTTGCGCAGAAATATATGCCAAACGGAACCTGCGGTGTCATCACATTCGGTCTCAAAGGCGGCAGAGACGCTGCAGTTGAGATGATGGATCGATTAAAAATGGTAGCGATCGTGACACATGTAGCGGATGCCAGAAGCTGTGTTCTTCATCCTGCCAGCCACACGCATCGTCAGATGAATGACAAAGAGCTGGTAGAAGCAGGCGTTCAGCCGGATCTGATCCGTTTCAGTGTGGGAATTGAAAATATAGAAGATATTATTGCGGATGTCGAGCAGGCACTTCGTTAATTCAAGATGGTATGGATGTATACAAGAGGCATCCATACCATTTTTGCGTGAAAAATCATCATTTTCCGTATAAACAAGGGCGGTTGATCGAATACTAAAGTATCCGGCTGTCCAAGTACAGACCTGAAAATAGAGAAAAGAAGGTAGAAGATCATGGAAAATGAGGAGAAGCAAAGACAACGTCTGGATAAAAACGAAGAGATTAAAGAGACCGGCACCTTAAATCTGAATGGAAACGGGCACAAAGCGAACATACAGCTTCTGACGATCATTGGAGAGATTGAAGGTCATGAGGCTGTTTCCGGAAACACAAAAGCCACCAAATATGAGCATTTGATTCCAAGACTGGCAGAGGTGGAGGATGACGATGAAGTGGATGGAGTTTTGATTTTACTCAATACACTGGGCGGTGATGTGGAGGCAGGGCTGGCGATCGCGGAAATGATCGCATCCTTAAGCAAACCAACGGTCTCTCTGGTTCTGGGAGGAAGCCACTCCATCGGCGGACCGCTTGCAGTTTCCGCAGATTATTCTTTTATTGTGCCGAGTGGAACAATGATCGTGCATCCGGTGAGATCCTCCGGGATGTTTATTGGAGTGATTCAGAGTTATCGTAATATGGAAAAGACGCAGGATCGGATCACAGGTTTTGTATCGGCCCATTCTAAAATCACCAAGGAACGGCTCGAGGGGCTGATGCTCGATACGAAAATGCTGGTCAAGGATGTCGGAACAATGCTGGACGGCCCGCAGGCAGTGGAAGAAGGCCTGATCGACGAGGTCGGCGGCATTGCCCGCGCGCTCGAAAAGCTGAATGAGCTGATGAAAAAGGCAGCAGGGACAGAAAATTGACTTCACGGCGCGGCTTGTGTTTCAGGGGATTTTGTGTTAGAATGAGTTCGCTGTGAAAATTC